>Ga0307503_10000176_pt1 | contig 20314 bp, 28 predicted proteins | sample 17_S_MG_FD_194514 | JGI IMG/M metagenome (GOLD analysis project Ga0307503, IMG submission 194514) | Soil microbial communities from Populus trichocarpa stands in riparian zone in the Pacific Northwest, United States - 17_S | ecosystem: Environmental > Terrestrial > Soil > Riparian zone > Trees... | reverse complement strand
TGGCCCAGCTGTTGGGGGCGCCAAGGGGGCGGGTGTCTTGCTTGGGTTTCGCCATGTGATGGGCCTCTTACCTTTTGAAAATTTTCCGTAGCCTTTCCACTTCTGCGAATGTGATCCTCTTCACGTTGCCGAAGTCGACACAGCTCACCTCCCCGTTTCTTACCGCCACCCTGAAGGTCTTCTCGTCTACCTTGAGTTCCCTTGCGGCAGACCTGATCGTGTGCCCGAGGGCATTTGGATATCTGTGCGCCATCGAATATCGCCTCCGTTAAGTGGAGGCTTACTGTGGCATAACGTTATGTGTCACTTCAAGGTCTATTCCGTTAAGAAGTACCGGACGCTTACGCTACGCTTACTACGCGTACGTACGCTGCAACAAAGTATGCAGCATACGCACGTATCGGTACGAAAATAGTGTTTAGTTTTCATGATGTTAATTCTGGTTCGTACCCGTCGTACCGCCGTCGTACCGCGGTACGTACGATGCAGATGGAACTTTTCACGGTACGACAATTCGGTTTAAAAGTTCCAGCCTGTGTTCGGTACAATACCACCTCCCAAGCCTCCCCTGCTGAAGGTTAACGCCATACCCAAACGGTCCCCACCGGCCACAGTGGCAGTAGTGCTCAAGGGGGGCTGACGGCGCTGAGACTGGCGCCTCGACCCTGGCGACCGCCGGCGCCGACACTGGAATACGCGCAACAGGGAACTGCCCCGGCGCACCACGCCAGTGCGCTATCCAGTTCTTGGGCTTGCGGGGCGAGGGGGGCTTCTCCCGCTCCTTCCTGACCCTGAGCCATCGCCTGGCGGCGGTTGAGAGGACGGCCTTCTCCAGCTCCTCGGCGCTCATAAGCACGCCACGGTAGATGCTGATATCGATTTCGACGGCGGGCAGGTTCATGCCGGCCAGGCGGTCGATCTTGACCTCCCCGGTACGATGTTCCACGGCGATCTCGATGGCGACATCACCTTGCGGCGTGTGGATCAGCACGTCGGGCCTGACCTCGCCCAGCACAGGTTCCAGTTCTGCCGAGGCGATGTCCCTGGCCTCGGCGTCGGGCAGGAGGATGGACGCTGCCCGCATCACGATATCCTTGGCGAGCATATGCAGGGCCGTCTCCTGCCCTCCCCCGCACGTCGAGCCGTCGGCGTGGTGCCGGAAGTGGTGCCGGTAGATATCGCCCTTGGCGGCGACGAGGGTGCGCTCGCACTGAGTACAGACGCAGGCGCACGCCAGCCCGCCGGCTACCTGGTCGACCCCTACAATCCGGCCGTCTTCGGTCCTGCGCGCCCAGGCAATCTCAATCATGGCGGTGACCTATCTTTAAACCCCCGATCGCCTCGGTGCCCTTGTTCGTAAGCATGTATTTCTTGTTTCTTTTCTGCTCCACGAACTTGCCTTCGTCCAAGCGTTCCATGAGCCTCTGGACCCTCCGCTTTTTCCACCCCAGTTGATCAGCCAGCTTGGTGAAGGATGCCGCCTGGGCGCCGTACATGGCCCGCATTAGACTGTTCTCCTCCTGCTCGGCCCTGTCCTCTGCTGCCTCTACTTCGACCTCTGCCATGGGCTTGGCGACGACGGACGGCAGCAGCACGCCGGCCTCGTTCTTGACCGCGGTGCAGTGTTCCTCCACCAGTTCGAACGTCATGGGGTCAAACTCAGGCCCCCGGAACTTGCCTTGCCAGTGCAGGGTGGTCTGGCGATCGACGCCGGCCCACAGGGTCAGGTTGCCGTCGACTTCGTTGAGGAAGGCACTGCCGCCCATGGGCAGCAGGTTGTCTTTGGAGGCGTTTTTGACGGGGTGGGACAGCGCGATGACGGCCGGCTTGTTCTTGAGAAACGTCATCTGCCGCAGCAGCCTGGCGTACTCGCCCTGCTCGGAGTTGGAGTTGGTTTCGGTGCCGGGAAAGTATGCCGCCGCGGTGTCGACCAGGACCAGGACGAGGTCGTCAATTTCATCGGTTTCCTTGCGGATGATGTCCATGTGGCTGGGCAGGTGCTTGACGCCTGGGATCCAGCGGATTTTGGCCTGTGTTGGATCAAACCCGTAGGTGTGGCCGAGCACGAAATATCTGGCCCGCACGTCGTCGGGGTTCTCGCCGGCCAGGATCAGCACGGTGCCGGGCAGTACCTTGCAGCCGTGCATGTCGACGCCGCGGGCGATGGCCTGGGCCATGTAGAGTGCCACGGCGGTCTTGCCGTGCCCGGTGCGGGCGGTGAGGCTGTAGAGGTAGCCGCGCTGTATGACATCATCGATGAGGTAGGCGGGCGGCGTGTAGCCGGCCAGGAACTCGGCGGATGTAAGGATTAGGGAAGTCCCTGAAGGATAAACTATGGCCTCGGTCTTGTCGGTTCCGAATTTATCCTTGCCTGGCTTGCCGGCCTCTTCAGCCACCTTGGTGTTCCACTGCCGCATGGCGTACTGCCATTTCACATGAAACAACCCGCGCCCGCGGCCTTCCCTATCGAGCATCTCGGCCTTGGACAGGGCAGGGTCGTATTGCCGGGGGGCCACCTGGTCCTCGTACACCTGATACTTTTCTGCAACAATTACCGCTTCAGCGACCGGGTCCGGTTTGATGGGGGAAGTGCGGTAGAGGTCAAGCACGGCGCCCCATACCAGTTCGGTCATCTTTTGCTCGCGCAGGTCTGTCTGGTGCCCGAAGCCGTCATAGGCGGCGCCATTACCGCCGGCGCCTGACGTTGTGCGGTGGACGGTAGTGTCCCCGCCGTGCAACGCCACCAGGGCCTCTATCTCGCGTAAGAGCCAGTCCGGGGCCATCATGATGCCGGCCTCGTCCCACGGCGCCATGCCCTCGAGCCAGGCGTAGGTGCCGCCGCTGTCGTGGATGCTGGGCGCTAGTACGGCGAAGCCTCCCTGGCCGCGGATGTCCACGCCGATCGAAGTCTTGCAGGTGGGGGTGCGGTAGCCTGCCGGGGCGTAGAACAGGATCTGGCGCCCGCCGCCGCCCGTGCGCTGCTCGGCCGTCTCCAGCGCCATGCGGTTGTTGTGGGTAGCAACCACGCCCTCCCACCACGCTGCGGCCTCTGGCTTCTTGTGTACGTCCAGATCGATGATGAAGAGGTTGCCGGAAGCACGCCCGCATATGGTGCCCATGTTAGGCCGGCTGATATGCTCGCCGCCGGGGCCGTACCAGGGCAGGAACACTTCGTCGGTAACCAGCACGTCCTGGTACTGGCGCCAGTCCTTGACCCTGGGACGCTTCCAGGCTTCGCCCTTGGGCACCTCGCCAGGCATGTATCCCGGCATGATTTGCAGGCCTAGATGGCGGTACTCTCGCGCCCATTGTGCGGGGGTGGCGAACTCGTCATTGAATGATATATTCAAGGTACACCTGTGATTTCGGGTAAGATGGGATCATGGGAAGGCTGCGAGGGTTCGTGTCACCGCCCTCGCAGCCCTTTTTCTTTTAGACCCGCTTAACCGAAGTCGTCAGCAAGATTATGCTTGGGCGCCGAATAATCCGGCGGCGGCGGCACAGGCGTTGAGCCGGTAGTAGGTGCGGCACCCGCCACAGCACTAGATGCAGCAGCCGGCATGTAGATGAGATCATCCGGCCGCGGCACCCAGCCATCGATCTTCCACGTTGGCCGGTAGTTGGTCGACTTCTGCGCGCCGCTACCGCTCGTCACCGGCTCGGTCTTAAGCAAGGACACCACGGGCAGTTGGTAGTTGCCGTTCGGATCCTTGTTCTTTTCACGCTCATCGAGGTAGGTGAGATAGAGTTGCTCCATGGCGCCCAGGAACGCCTTTGCAACCGACGCAATCTCCCGCACCGGCTTGTCGCCACCGCAGGCCTTGGCGAGCTTGATCAGCACGCGAACGCCTTGCTTGTGTAAGGTAGACGGCTCGGGCGGAAATGCCTTGCCGGCAGTTACGTCAGAGAGAGGCGCCAGCGCCATGGACGGCGCCTGGCCGGCTGCAAACAGCATCCAGCCCACCTCGACATTCTCGAGATCGAACACGGCTCTAAACATCGCTGTAATATCGACTTGCTCGCCGGTGAAGCCGTCGACGCCTTGCGTGCGATCGACACGAAACACGCGGCCTGCGCGGGCGTCGTACTTGACGATGGGGGTAAAGTCGGCTCCGGTGGAGGGAGCAGTCGAAAAACCAAAGATATTCTTCTGTTGTCCGTTACCTGTAGACATAGCGTTTCTCTCTTTCACATACAGCAATAAGGCCTGCTGCGGATGCCACCCTGGCGAACCCAGGATCGGAGGAGGGGCGTCTTTTCAGACCCCCCAATACTTGTAGGCCATTTGCCGAGCAGCAGGCCCTGACCAATAGAAAGAGTCAAGGTCTGGGATTGTGTGATCGATGAAATATTGCGGATCATCACTTTCCGACAGTAGTCGCTCGATGGTCTTGGCGATGTTCACCAGTGCCTGCCGGTGTTCCCTGATGTTTTCCAGCTGGTATGTCTCGCACTTCTTTGGCGTGACATAAGTCAATCGCGTGTCGATGTTGTCACTGGTGGCGTAGAAGGCGGCCTGCCTGGCGTGGGGAACCTTGATCTTCGACGGCATCTTCTCGGTACACTTCAGCTCCACCAGCGCACCCTTGTGCGCCCACTTGAAATCGAAGAACCCCATGATGGGAAACTTTAGCTCATCGGGCTTCCACTCCATGCGACCCTGTAGCTCTGACGGCTCGCCGTAGGGGCGCAACGCCTTGAGGCCAGAGGCCACCATTGGCGCCAGGTCGCCGCGGTAGGCGGTTCGCCTGGCGTCGGGAGACAGCGCCATCAGCGCATCATACCTGGACTGCGCCACCTTGATGCATGCCGGCAAATCGGCTTTGAGGTCTTTAAGACCGTGCGCCACGCCGGCCTCGGTGGCAGTGCCGCGGTGCATGCTGGCCGAGGCGGGCCGCTTTTCGCCCAGGATCTTTTCGGCCACCCACATGGCGGGGGCTGCGGCAAACAGGTTGCAGCTGGATGGGGAGTGGTGGTCGTATTCGATGGTCATTTGTCCTGCTCCGGTGCGAGGGCGGCACTGGCGATCAGTGACATCTGCCGTGCGGCCTGCTCGCCAATGTTCGGGAAGTCAACAATCTCCCGCAGCGCCGCCTCCAGTTGTTCGATGCGGGCTAAGGCATTTTTCAATTCAAAACCCAGTTCTGCTTCGTTCATTTGTCCTGCTCCGGTTGGAGGGCGGCGCGGGCGATCTCGTACATTCCGGTGACACCAATTAAGCGACCATTATCCTCGCCATTGGCGATCTTCCGCAGCGCCGCCTCCAGTTGTTCGATGCGGTCGGTTTCCGCGAAGGCATCACCAACGCAGGCGGCAACCGGGATGCCGAACGGGGTTTCCGTTTTTAGCGGTTCTTTGAAGTCGCGAATGCTGCCCCTGAAAACCAGGGTGAAATATTGATCAGTCATGGAGTGTCCCCTGTTGTGATGCGTAGACCGCCAGCAGTGCCGCCTCGGCGCGACCAGCATCTTTCTTGCGGCCAAAGTGTTCTGCGCACGCCGGAAACATTTGGATGGCTTTTGCGCGGCACTCTTCCTTGCCGTCTGGCCCGCCGGCCACCTTCATAGCCTTCTTCCAGCTGCCTGGCGTCACCAGTGTTGTTGGAATATTCAATAGCGCCACCACCACCCGCGCGGCGGTGTAGGCAGAAGCAAAACGCCAGGCCTGCTTGACGCCATCGCGCGGCATTGGCCCCACCCGCTCGATACAGGCCACGTCGGGCGCCCATGACCGGATCATGTGGCTGAGTTGGTGGTGGTTGATTTCGCCGTCGACCACCGGCATGTCGTAGACCGACACGCGATGGGGCAGGCCCGTCATGTAGACCGCCAGAGCGCCGGTGAGGCCGGGGTCGATGGCGAGGATGATGGTCATTGCCACTGCCTGGTTGGAGAGTTGTAGGCTTTCTTGCAGTGATCATAGCAGTACGGTCGATCGAACTCGGCAGGGTTTCCGCAGTATAGATACGGCGGATGATCCTCGACCCCGCCGAGCGGCCAGTGACAGTTGCTGTGATTAAGCTGGAGGATGTCTATGCCGGGGCCGATCGTTCTGTTCCTGATCCTGGGCGGAATAGGAGCGTCGACACGAACACGCATCTTTTTCTCCCTTTTGGGCGGCTTGCGCGGCGTAGCGTCCCGCATAGGCAGGCCCAGCCGCCTGGCCTTGCCTATGCAGGCGTTGCGCGACAGCTCGATGTTGAACGCCGCAGACAGCTTTGCCGCTATCTCGGAGAACGATAATCCGGCCTTGTTGGCGTGCAGCTCGCGGAAGGCAACAATGATTTCGACGGTCCAGACAATGCCGGTCATGGTGACGGCACCTCATGCTTGCCGCCGTTGATGTACTCCTTGTGCGCCTCCAGCACCCGCTCGCCATAGGTCTTGGTGCGGTGGCTGGCGTCGTTGAGCATCTGAGTGTGTTCCTCGACGTGCTTGCGGATTTCCTCGGTCAGGATCCTGACGCTGTCGAGCAGGGCATTGGCTTCGTGGACGTTGTCCTCGGCGCCCTTGATCAGGGACGCCACCAGCTGCTCGGCAATGGCGGCAAATTTGTATTCGGGCATGTACTCGCTCATCGCACGCACCTCCATGACTTGCCGCGGATTGACTTGCGCATGTTGTGGCGTGTGCAAATGTCGGCTTCCGCCTTCTTGACCAGCTTGGGCTTTTCCAGCTTGGGCCAGATCCCTGGCCCGCTGTCCTCGATGACAGGGTCGGCGGCGGCGATGGCGGCGCGGTAGGCTTCCAGCACTTTGGGGTCGGTGAGGTCAATGGTGGGGCCAACCATCGAATTGCCATTGAGGACATAGGCCAGCTTGAGCGCCTCGATCTTCTCGGCCTCGGTTGGGATTTTTGGCGTGATGTATTCAACATCCTGCGCCGTTGCCGGCGAGGCCAGCAATGCAGCCGTGATGAGTATTTTATGTAACATGGTTTCTCCGGGTGTGTGATGAACGTACTGCCTTAGTCTTGCGGTCCATGTAGCGGTAGACCTTCTCGATCGTGTCGAGTGTCGGCGTTCTGCCTTGCTCGATGCGGCTGATGAGGTAGCCGTCGCCTGTGGCCTGGAGGCCAAAGGTACTGCGTGACGTGCCGGTCTTGTCGAGGTACGCCTCGATGTCGGCAAGTAGCTTCTTTACTGTCGGGTGTCTGTTCATAATGTATTAAGGCTAGCCCCAGTATTGACTTGTGTCAATGCCGGCCTCAGACTACTGCTTCGTTTTCAACCGGAGCACCACATGACACCGATAGACGTAGCGCGAGCCATTGCCGCCAAACGACACGCAAAACCTGGCGTGGTCGAGATCGACCCCCGCAGCGAAATTGCCGTCATTCCCGGCGGCATCTGGGTGGCGGCGTGGCTGTTTGTCAGCTCGGCCGACATCAACGCCGAGCTGGCTAGTGAATATATGACTAACCTGCGCCGCGACCTTGACCGCGACCCCATCGAGAAGGCCACCCCATGTACGATCTGACCTACATCCTGGCCGCCACCATTACGGTGGTGATCCTGATTACGATCTATGCCGCCATCATCAGCGAGTGGAGGGCGGGATGAAAGCAACCTATGAGATCAAGGAAGGTCCACACGGCAGTTATTCCGTCGTGCGCGTATCCAATACGCTGATTACCTGGGTGCAGACCAACATCAAAACGCGCGAGAAGGCCGAGAAGGCCAAAGAGATCTGGGAAAAAAGGGAGGCACAGAGGTGAAACGCATGCTCAAAGATCTGTCGGAACACTTCAAGGACAAGCTGCACACGCTGATTGGCGACACGATCGACACCTGCGAGTACGCCGACATGGACGGGTACGATACGGTCTGCATCATCCTCGACGGTCTGATGCTCGAGGTCGTCGTCGGGACCTCTGTGATCCATCTGTCGGAACAGCAGTTCATGGATATGTGCAAGCACGCACACCGCACTGGCGTCAGGGCGTTTACCGAGAGGGAACGAAAAAGAAAACGCCCGGCTCAGGGGGACTGATTACCGGGCGTCTCTACACCATACCGCCCGTTCATCACAACAGGTGCCGGCATTATACACTAACGATTACAGCGCGCAATCTGCACCAGGTTGCGCGCCTGTTCCCGGCAGACAATGGCGGCGTTGATGGCGTCCACCTCGGCGCGGGTGTAGTAGCGCAGCCGGTAGCTATCCTCGATCACCCGCTGTTCCTCCAGCGTCAGACAGCCGGTCAGAAGCAGCGGCAGCAACAGTGAAGCCTTCCACATGGTTACCCCCAGAGTATCTGCGCGCCAAGCGCGAGCAGGGTCACCACGATAACCGCAAATAGCGCCAGCCACCAATGGGCGACGTACACTGTCAGCATCCCTTACCGAACCGGCGAGCCGAACACATGCAGGCCAAGGAGGCCGATCAGGATGAACAGGATTAGCCAGCTTCCGAACGGTGCCCACGGCACGCCCGCCGGTCGCCACGGGTTCATCCCCCACCCGCCAAAGATCAGCGTCAGCACCCACAACAGCCAAAACCAAATACCTGCGCTCATGTTGGCCTCCTACTTTGTAGCCTCCATTAGCCTTCGGACTTCTTCGCACTTTTCTAAAACCGTGACGTACTTGCCGTCGGTCATGTTGACCTGGCAGCGCACGTTGGGCGTAAACGCCGGATTGCTTGGCTCCGGGTTACGCAGGTGGGTGACTGTCGCCGTGTTTAGCTCGATCGGCGTGCCGGTGCCTGAGTGCAGAATGATCAGCACCAGCACCGGGATCACGGCCGCATCTTGTCTACGAAGTCGCCCAGCGCCAGCGGCGGCTGCCCCTCCAGCGCACGGATGCGGTTTTCGTGGTCGTAGGCGATGGTCTGCGCGCTGCTGGCCTGTGGCGGCGGCGTCTCAGGCGGCACGTAGGGATCGGGCACGCCGCCGTCCTCGACCCACTTGAGGTACTCCGCGTAGTGGCGGTTGGCGGGGTCGTTGGGGATGCTCGCACCATCCACAGTACGGCGAATGACCTTCTCGGTTTGGGTAAGTTGGTAATCCGCCATGCCCTACATCCTTGCATCTAGTTTTAATATGCCGCCTGAAACAGTTTGTGACGCCCCCGGAGAGAGCATGAAACAAGCACTTAAGCCCCCTTGAAACGTCATGTCCAGCATGCCGGGGCCAGTAGGCGCGGGTATTACTACTGGAGCGCTCCGCATTGTCGTCGGATAGATATAGTTCGGATAATCAAAACTGGCAGAAATCGTATAGAACGCAACACTATCTAAAACCTGGAAGCACCGCTGGCACGCCAGCAGCTCGCTGCCGTAATCTGGCAGCACGAACGGCGGCGCGGATGCGCCTTCGGTGAGTGACACGTCAAACAGCTCAAACACGTTGTTCGGCGTCGATGCCGTCTGCATGAAGTTGTACTGGTTGGATGACCCGACAGCTTCAAAATTGACATACGAACCCGCCGCGCGCTGAAAGTTGGCCCCCGCCACCAAGCCCCACCTGATCGCCATCCCCGAATTATTGTCTGTCGCGTACGCTCCAGTCGTGGACCCCGGTATGGTTACCGACTTGACAACGTCTATGTTGGCCTCTGGCGCGGTGATGGTGTACTCAGCAACGTATGATCTGGACGAAGTGCCGTTAAGCAGGACGACACAGTAAGTCCCGGCAGGTGCGCGCACACCGAATTGAATAGTGACCGTCTTTGCGCTTGCCGTGCCAAATCGGAGGTCTGCTATCCTGCCCCCCTCCAGCGACTGCTGTATCATCAGATTATCTGTCGCCCCAACAGATGTGTCCGGGGCTGTGACGGTAATTCTTATCCTGTTAGGAGAGCCGCCCGGCGTCAGGCCGCCGACTTGGCCGAACGCTATGGCGCCTGCTGAAGATCCGACTACCCAGAATTGATCTACCGGATACCTCCCGCCCGCCGCGAAGCCTTGCGGTGTCGTACCCCACTCCTGCGAAACCATCATCGCGCCGTTGATGATGTAGTTTTTCTTAGTGGTGTCGACTGTGGCCCATGCACCCCACACGCCAGCCGTCTGCTTGCGGATGTATTTGATATTGCCGGGGTCGGTGACGTTGGTCGCTTCCAGCACAAAGTCAGTCGCGTTGGCGAAGTAGGCAACACCTGCAAACGCCTTGCCGGGGATCGGAGCCGTCCCGGTCGCCGAGGTTGCGGCGTAAAACGACCCCGCGCGCCAGACATTGGTGTCCCAGTTGGTAACGACCTGTTTGAACTTCTCGGCAGAGAGATTGTCGAGCGCGCCGTCGACACTGCTGGCCCCGGTGCCGCCAGCCACGATCGGGCGCGGCAGGTTAAGATCCTGCTCTACGTCGGCCACGTTGGCGTTGTATTTGGCGCTTTCGATCGTGTAGTTGGGGACGCCGTCCGTGCCAGGCGGACGATGATAGATATTAGAACCGTCACGCGGCATTACGATAGCTCCTCTATAGTGCCGTCAGGCAGCACGCGGTAGGTTGGCTGGATGGCCTGCTTCTGCTCTAGCTCGCGCCGGCGCGCTTCCATTGCAGCTTCGATCATGCCGCCGCTCATGGTGCGGCCAGGCTGTGCCCACGGGGTGGCGGCGAAGTTCGATGGCGCTGTCGCGAATTGCTCGGCGGCCAGCGGCGATCGCCCCCTGATGTAATTGTCGGCTTCGTTAGCCATCCGTCGAGCGCCACGATTGGCGTATGTGCGAGCCGCCGTACCCGCGCCTCCTGCCAATACGCCCAGGACTGCGAGTGTCGCGGCAGTTGTGGGGTGCCCAGCCAGCCCCGCACCCAACGCACTGACCAGTCCGCCGCCGCCGAGTATCGAGCCAGTGCTGCGAAACTGTAGCGTATCGCCAAGTCGCTGCGCCCTATTGATGCTCGGCGTGGCGTCCAGCGCCGTTTTCATGGCAGCACCCTCGGCGGGAGTAAATCCTTGAGTGGCCTTGCTGCCCTTCTCCATATTTACCAATACGTCGGCCATACTGTCGCGCGCTTGCTTGGCGGACAATTCCGGCCCCCGCGCCGCAGCAATATTCTTGTATGATTTGGCGGTGTCCTTTCCGGTGAGGTATTCGGAATGGATCATCTGCCGCCAGTCACCGACACCCTTCTTCATTTCATCGGTGCCATGCTGGCCCAGGAAACCGTACAGCGCCTCGCGGGCCTGCATGGTGCCCTTTAGCTCTTTGCCTTTCAGGCCAGAGGCGTCGAGCTGAGTTTTAAGGGCGTCAATTTCGGCGGTCGTGATAAACGGTCTTTTCGCCGCGTCATCCAGCGCCTTCTGGATTGCTAGGTGAGGGTGCTGCGCCGCTCCGGGGTCTTTGTAGAAGCCGCCCCTTTCGAGGTCAGCTGCGGTCTGCTTCAGAAACCCTTGATAACCGGAGGTCGGGAATATCTGGTTGCTGGCGCGAAAGTCATTAAACCGCGCATCTCCCGAGGCGCGCAGTGCCTCCTGCGACGGGGCTACTACACCGCCGGTGCCGACACGGCTCGCCACCGCGCCAGGCCCGTAGGTAAAGGCCGCGTCTGCCGCACCGCCGATATAGTCCGGGTTGCGCACGTCGGCGGGGATGGTGCCGGTGCGGACGCCATAGGCCCAGTCGAACGGTGCCTTAAGAGCGCCTAACAGGCCGGCATTGGGATCAAACGTAACGTTACCCGTTTCGTCTTTGCTGAAGGGGGCGAGTTGGCCGGTATAGGGCTTGGTCGGCTCACGCGGCGCCGGCGGTGGGCGATAGTCGACGGCACCCGTTAGCGGGCTGTCAGAGATCGGCGCTGACGGAGCGCGCTCGGCCTCTGCTGCACGCCGCATCAGTTCGACAGGATCTTCAGCCATCAATCGTCCTCCCGGCTCATACGACGCCTGGCCCGGTTCAGCTCAAGTTTTGCAGCCCCGTGACCATGGATGCGATCGAACTCGCGGATGACCGCCTCGTTGGTCGGGTTCTTGAGCAGGATGTCGCGCGTGCCGGTGCCCTCCGCGTTGCTCGCGCCGGCCGCAGGCACGTCGACTTTGTAGAAGCGGTGCTGCGGATCGCCGCGCAGATACTGCTCGCGCAGCCCCTCATAGTTGTCGATCTTGCCATGCAGGTCGGCCTGCATGACTTCGATGATCTTGCGCTTGGACGCCTCCTGCATGTCAGGCGTGCCCAGCTGACCCTTCGCCATCGCCACGTCGCCTTCGGTAACGCGCGGATCCTTGCCGTTAACCAGCATGACGCCGTAGCTAATCGTGCGATCCATCGCCTTCTGGTACTTCTCGCTTTCTTCGGCAATCTTCTTCGCGTCGTTGCTGCCGATCTTGGCCCCAATCCTCGCTGCGTTCAGCTTGGCGTCGGCTCCAAAGCCGGATACGACGGCTCCGCTGTCGAGTGCCTCTTTGGCGATCTGGGTGTCGCGGAGCATGGGAACGATCTTACTGACCTGCTCCTTCTCAGAGGTGAAATCCTTCAGGAACTGCTCGCGCTCGCGGCCGTGGCGCTGATAGAATTTATTGGTGAGTACCGCTGTGTCGGCCTCGGCCTGGGCCTTGGGGATCTCGGCACGGGTCTTGTCAGTGGTCGCATACTCCTTCTCGGTTTCCGCGCGCTGCTTTGGCAGCCCCATCCTGTAGCCGAGCGTCTGCTCCTGGCGTTTCTGCCAGTTGGCAATATCGGCCTTATACTTGAGTACTTGGTTTTCATAGGGGATTGCGAGTTGCGCCCGCTCGGCATCGATCCGTTGCTGCGCCGCCGCCTTGATGCGTGGGTCAATATCGGCGTTCATGTACTGCCGGATCATCTGCTTCTCGATAGGCCCCACGCCAGGCTTGGCGGGCGGCTCAGGCTGCGGATCTCTCTCCGGTGGCACGTACTCGTCCGGAAGCCGCGGCGCGGTGCGGATTGCAGTGCGCGGATCCGGTGGCGCAGGCTGGATCTGAGGTGTGGTCTGCGGGAAGCCCCCACCCGGCAGGATCGGCTTGACATCGCGGGCAACTGGCGGGAACGGGCTTGGCGGTGTTGCCTGGGCGAACTGTGGACCGGGCGGCGGCGATGCTCCGTTGCGCGCCACTAGCGTCTCGGTGATACCGTCACGCACGTTGGGGTTCTGTAGCGCGGCAGTCGGCGCATAAGGCGACGGCTGGGCGGCCTGTGGCGGCCTCATCAGCGAGGTCAGTTGCGAACCCTGGACAGGGTTCATGGCGCCGCCGGCATCGCTTCCGGGGCCTGGCGGGGAGGGCTGTGGCGGCATTGCGTCATAGTTAGACGCGGTGTTCTGCATCGCCGGGAGCGGATTGCGGAGCACGTTGGCGTTGGGCGGCGGGGGCTGGCTCAACGCCAAATGCGACGGCGGCGCGGATAACGCCGTTTGTGGTGTGGACGGAAAAAACGCTGGCGGTCGCTCGGTCGGCATCAGCGCCGCTTGCTGCGCCATCGGCGACATCTGCCGTGGCGGCATAGTGGTTGGCTGCGGGGGTGTGGCAGCCGTCGACAGCGCAGCGGTTTGGACAGGTGTGGTTGGTTCGTCGTCCGCAAGTACATTGGCCTCGGCGAGCTTCTGAGCAGGGTCCATACTCTTGATGACCTTGTCGCTCGCCTCACTCTCGGTTTGAGCTTGCTGCGCCAGTGTCCGCGCCGTGAACGCATCGCTAAGGCTGTCGCCCACCGAAAACAACCCTTCGCCAATCGTCTTGGGCGCAGTGCTTTTCTTCATTAGCATTGCCAGCGCAATGCGGCGGCGCACCTCTTGGGCGCTATAAGCCCCGCCGCCAGTGGGGGCCAATAGGCCCGACATTCCCAGTGTTGCCCAGTCGACCATTATGAGGCCCTCAGAATGTTGCCCATCACCTTAGCGGGATAGATGTGCTTAACGCCCTTGCGCGTGGTGACAGCACTCTTGTCGATTTTTTCGACATCCTGCGCCATCGGCCCGATATGCGTGGTTGAGCTTGGGTCATCCTTATAGTTGAACGCATATATCGGCAGCGTGTGCTTCTCGCCGTCAGGGTCAGCGGCGAATACTGTCGCCATCTTAGGCCCAACATCCTTGACGCGCTCGTCCGACATGATTGCGGCCCCGCCCAACTTACCGCCAAGGCCAAGAAGGCCGCCGAGCAGGTTGTTGGTATTGGCAGACTGAGCTTGATAATTTTGCATCTGCTGATTGAAGTTGTTGTTAATCAGCCCGCCTATGTCGGTAGTGGCTATCTGTGACGACGGCGAATTAAGCCAGTTAGGCTGGCTCACCGCGGATCCGCTCATCAGCGCCGAGATCTCGTTAAGCGGCTGGTTGCGCTGCGCGTACTGCTCCTGCATGGATTGATTGCGCTGCGCGTTTTGCGCGTTGAAGATGGACTGCTGCTGCGCCAGTTGCTGCGCCAGGCCGGCATTGGCAAACGAGGCCCGCCCCGCATCCTGGGAGTATTGTTGCCCCTGCGCGGCGTTGGCGAACGTGCCGGCGCCGAGCGCCTGCTGGTAACCCTGGTTTTGCGCCGCGTTTTGAAACTCGGCCTGCGCCGCGGCCATCTGGTTCATGCGCGCCTGTTCCTGGCCGGCCTGGCCAATGGCGCCAAAGCGCGCGTCGTTGGCCTGGCGAGAATAGTTGTCCATGGCCGAGGTGTAGGCCTGCGAGCCGTAGCGGATGCCCTGGTCGGCAAGCTGCTGCTGGACCCGCTGTTGCTCTTGCTGCAACTGCGGATTCATGCGCTGCATCAGGCTATCTTCAACCCGCTGCCGATCGGCCGAGAAATTGTCGGCGGGACCGTAAGAGCGCGTGATGTCGCCGTAGTCGCCACTGAGCGATTTCTGGATTGCCCCGCTGTCGCCAAATGACGTTTGCGCCTGGCCGATATTGGCGAGGTTCTGCGCGTTGCCGCCTGACGGCGCACCTGAAGGATTAAAAGCACTGCCGAGCAGGTTTGAGATGCTGGCCGACTGCGAATTGGCGAGGCCGGCCAAGTTCATCTTAGCGGCGTCGGTTTGCGACTTGATGGCTTGGCCCTGCGGTGACAGCGACTGCGTCGAGGTAAACGTTGGAAGGTTGTATTTCTGGTTGGTAGACGGGTCAGTCCAGTCGTAGTTGCCCGTTACGTCATAGCGCAGCGAGCCGTCAGGCGTGTTTTGGTTGACGTTGTTGAGAAAAGAGTTCGCCACGCCCGTCGAGACGTTGGTGCCGGTCTGAGCAGCCGCAGTCTGGTACGGGTTAGGCGGTGTCGGTTGATCTCCGAATAGAAAGCTCATGGCCTACCTCTGCATCGGTTGCTGCATTGGCTGCTGCATGGGTTGCTGCGCCATGGGCGCCTGCATGCCCTGCTGCGGCATCATTCCCGGCATTCCTTGCGGGGGCATACCTTGCCCAATAGGCGCCCCCTGGGGCGGCATTCCACCTGGGGCGGGCATGCCCTGTTGCGGAATGCCGCCAGCGTCAGCCATCGGCATCTGCGGCATTGACGGCATAGGCGTTTGCGGCGGCGGGTTTTGTATATTCATCAGCGCCTGCGTGATGTCGTTACGCTGCTGATCGGATCTCGGATCGAGATACTGAGCGGGCATCTATGCGGCCTTTTCGGTTGCGACGTGCAGGACATCACGCCGGCGATTGAACTTGTTGGCCTCCCAGGCCTCGCGCGTCAGGCGGCACACTACCAGGTCACGATCGCGGCCGAGCATGCGCGGCAGTAGCGTCGGCTCATAGTTGAAGGCGATCAGCTGCCGCAGCTGGCTCTTGTCGTCGGCCGGCACGCGGTTGACCACCATCTGGCACTCGAGCTGTAGAAACGGATACTGGTAGGCACGCCACATGGTCTGCCGCGTCAGCCACCTGGCGCCAGGCAGCGCCGCGCCCGACATCTCGATGACGCCGGCCTGCTTGTCGTAGTTGTTATAGAGGATGCCGGCCACCAGCCGGCCAGGGGCCTGCGCGTTGTCCCTGGCGATTACGCCTATGGTCGCCATCATCGGCGGCAGCTCGCGACCCTGCCACGCCGGAACCAGCGCAGCCACGAACTGTGAGACGATGTCGTCGTATCCATAGACGTAGTCGATCATCAGTATGGTCCTGCCTCGCCGTTGGGTCCGACGCTGTTCTCGCCGCCAGGGCCTGGCCCTATGCCGAAGCCGTAGCCGCCGCCCATGCCGCTACCGTTGCCGCCAACACCGCTGACGCCGACGCCGCCGTCGCCGCCTACGCTGCTCATAGCCATGGCATTCATGACTGATGGGTCGACACTCATCACCAGCCCCCACGCCGGGTCGGTAAGGTCGTTAGGCGGCGGTGTGGGGGCGTAGTCGACCCCAAACATACTCCCGGTGTAGCCGTAACCGACTGGGGCAGCATTCAGGCCCCAGCCACCATAGACGCCCTTACCGGCATCGTTTGTAGTGGCGTAGCCAGTCTCTAGGCCAGGGCTGGGCGCGGGCGCCCCGCGGCCTTGCTGACCTGCTGCCTGGTTGGCCTCGGCGGGGCTGATGCCGGTCGGGCCTGCGGCGTTGTTGCCGCCACCAAACGGCCCGTATCCGCCACCACTGAAGCCGCCACCACTAGGCGCGCCTCCTGGTCCCGCAACGCCACTGTTGCCGGGACCGCTGCCGAGGTTCTGGTTGCCGAGCCACTGATTAGCGGCGTCTCGCCCCACGATGCCAGAGAACGTCGCCCAGTCGCTGGCAGACATTCCGGCAGGCAAACCGCCGCCCCAGCCCCCGCCGCCGCCGTAGGATTGCTGTGGGGCCTGCTGCGCCATCATCGCCTGCGCAATGGCGTCACGCTGGTTGCCCCGCGCGCCAAGCGCACCGGCCGCCTCGGCACCTTGGCCGGCACCCTGCATGGTACGTTGCCAGGTGGCGATGTCGCTTGGCGACATCTGCGCAAACAGGTGGTCAAATTCTCCGGGCATGATCGTCGTCCTCTTAACTGGCGTTCAGCCAGGACTGGTAAGGCAGTTGCGGGGCCATCCCTCCCGGCTGGTAATTGGGGTTGGTCGCGCCGGGGTACGCACCGCCTTGCGGCAGGCGGGACTGGTCCTTGGGGTCCGCGCCCATCATGTCGCGGATGTTCTGCCAGAACGGATCGGTCATGCCGCCCTGAACCGGGGCGCGGTTCTGCTGGGCTTGATCGGGAATGGCGTTGCCTTGGTAGCCGCCCGTGCCGTAGCCCATCGGGTCGGTGACGCCCGGCTGGCCCCGGTTGCCGAGGCCCGCATAGGGGTCGTAACCGCCGCCGCCGGGCTGGCCCATGCCTACCATGTCCCGCAACCCCTGCCAGAACGGGGGTAATGCCCCGTATCCCTGAGAAGCGGCGCTGTTTTTCAGCCAGTCCTGATAGGGGTCGCGCGCACTTTCACCGCCAATGCCGCCGCCGGAATAGGTTTGCGGCGCGTAGGGTGCAGTAATGGTACTAAAGGTCTTGTCCCAGTCCACGGGTTTCGAGTTGATGGCTTTTTGCTGATTGGCGTAGGCAGATCCGAAGGTGTTATCGAAGTATCCGGGGCCGTAGGCTTGCGGCGTTGGCGCAGGTGCCTCGTATGACGGCGCCCCCGAGGTCATGCCGGTCCAGTCCCGCACGCCCTGCCAGAACGATGGGATCGGCGCGTTACCCGGCTGGTTTGGTGACTGGCCCCGATCGCTGCCAATGCCGCCCTGACCGTAGCTTGACAGAAAAGCCTGACCGGCGGGGGTACTGTAGTAACCGCCGTTTGGCGCGGTAGACGGGTTGAGGCCCGCGCCGTCGTCGTAGCCGCCACCGCCGCCGCTGGGGGCGTAGATGTTGCCGCCACCACCGACGGCACGCCCGTAGTCGGCGCCCGCACCCGCGTAGGCCGCAGTCTGAGCGCCGAAGCCGCCGCCCGACGCAAACACATTGTTCTGTGCCTGCTGCGCCATCAGCGCCATCGCCATTTGATTGCGCTGATACTCGGCGTTGTTGTTGTTGATCGCACCTGTAGCCAGCGGCGTGTAGCCGTTGCCGTAATTGATGCTGTCGGAGTAACCGCTCGCCAAGTCCATCAGGCCGGCCCTCCCCCAAAGCTGTCTTGATAGGTCGGCGGCTGATATGCCGGCGTATTTGACGCATTCTGTGCCGCCCACTTGTTGGCGGCGTCCAGCCCGACATGGCCGACAAACGTATTCCAGTCGCTCAGGCTCAGGCCGCCATACGGGTTAGATGGCCCGCCGAGGCTGTCATAGCCGCCCATGACCGGCATGGTGCCGCCGGTCGCCGTAGGAACGGTGCCGCCTTGGCCGTAGTAGGATTGCTGGCCGGTCGGCTGCGCTGCCGACTGCGGGACCGCCGCCGCGGCGATGGCATTGCGCCGCGCATTGAAGTCATACGGGCCACCCTGCGCCATCATGCGCAGCGCCTCTGGATCCAGCATGCCGCCGGGGTTGCCGGTATTGAACGATACCGGCTTGCGGGTCTGTTCGATGTTGCCAGGGTTGACGTTAAAGACGCGGTTTTGCCAGTCGTTTACTGCCTGCACCGAGGCAGGGTCATTGGCGCGGTACGCCGGCGCAAACAGATCGCCCATGGCAGGCATTACGCATCTCCCTAGACGTTGACGCCAGCAGGTTCATACGTCGCTGCAATCGATATCAATTCCACTTCCGGCCGCGCCTGCTGCGCCACCGTCACCTGGCAAATCGGGGCATGACTGAACCCGGTGTAGCCGATCGATATCCACATGGTGGATCGCATCACAGGCGTCGACGGCGCCGGCTGATCCCACTGCGCGTATTGCGCTATCTCCGGTGCGGTCGGCGTCGGGGGGGATGGATATGTTCCTGCTGCTGTCCAGTAGGTTGGGTGCGCGGCGCGATCGGCGGCAAACAGGCCAGTTGCCGCACTGGTATGATTAATGGCAACAGTCCAGAGCGTGTTGTTGGGTGGATTGGCGGGGTCGTACACTTTTGTACCCGCAGTATACACAGTGGCGTTTTTCCACGGCGACGGAACGGGTGGTCTTAAATCCGGCCCCCACAGCCCCTGACCCCAGACATCCGGCACGCCCGGATCCGGCGCCGCGGATGGCGGTGTTGGAATAACAATGACGTAATCGGTGGTGCAGGACAGTTGCGGCTGAAACGGCTCGCCGGCGCGGGCAGAGAAGGCGGCCCTGGACTGGCGCCATACCAGCGTTGACGACTGCGAGGAAAACATCTCCCAGCCGCCCACCATTGTCGCGATGTATGGCACGCCATCGTCATAGCCGGTGCGATCGGCCTGCATGATCTTGCCGGTTTGCGTCCCAAAAAACATATCGGAGCGCAGCCGGCAGAAACACATGGCGTCCCAGCCGACATAGCGCGCCCAGGCGCCAGTGGCGATGTTGACTACGCCGCAATACCAGCTGCCGGCATTGCCGCCGGGGTAGGTGACAAACATGCCGCCGTATTCGTCAAATTTGCACAGCGTCCATGGATAGGTGCGCCTGGCGTTCACCATGTCGCGCCACATGGGCTTGATGGCGCGGGTGATGGCGGCCAACTCGAGCTGCATGCTGTCTTTGGTAATGGACGCCGAGATCGGGATAATGCCGTCGACGGTAGCAATCATCACGTCGCCACCAACCGCGATATGGGCGTTCATGCCGAGCGGCACCGAGGTCTGGTATCGGCCTTCCTGGCGCCAGTTGGCGATTGTCGACGGATCCGAGCCTGTAAAGATAAGCAGCTCGCCCTGGTCGGTCATGAAGACACACTTGTCGTCAATGCCGTCGCCGGCGTCGAGCGACCATGTAAACCCGGCGAGCAGCTTGCCGCCCTTGGTGGCCGCGCCCGCCAGCGGAATCATTTGCAGCGTGCCGCCAACCGCGTTGATCGGCAGATACCACGCATTCATGGTGCCGCCCTCGATAAAGTAGAGGTGGCCGCGATATTTCCAGACATAGGTCAGGTTGTGGCCGTTGACGACGCTGGACTCTGGCGGCCCGGTGATCCAGCTTGTGCCGTCTGACGCAAACGGATCCGCGGTCCAGAAAGTCGGGCGCGCAATACGATCGTCCGCAAAGGTACCAGCGGCGGCACTGGTATTCGCCACGGCACACTTCCACCGCGAGCCGTCAGCCGCGTCAGTCACCTTGGCGTTGACGGCGTAGGCGGTGTTGTTGAGCCAGTTGGCGGGCGGCGTGCCATCCAGCGTAACCCAAGTGGTGCCGTTGAAGCGCAGCGGGTAGTCGCCTGTGTCGTTCAGCACAATCATCCAGTCGCCGCCCTGGTTGGCAAGTTGACTGGCGACGTAATTGCCTGATGTTTGTCCTGCCTTGATCTCTACCGGCACAGGTGTCGTAACGTCATAGAGCTTGTTGAGGTTGCCGGCATACATGCGCTGATTGTTGCCGCTGATGTATTGAAACATCGAAATCACCGGCGTAGCTTCCGGCA
>Ga0307503_10000175_pt1 | contig 20527 bp, 17 predicted proteins | sample 17_S_MG_FD_194514 | JGI IMG/M metagenome (GOLD analysis project Ga0307503, IMG submission 194514) | Soil microbial communities from Populus trichocarpa stands in riparian zone in the Pacific Northwest, United States - 17_S | ecosystem: Environmental > Terrestrial > Soil > Riparian zone > Trees... | reverse complement strand
TAGTAGCTGGTATTCGACCAAGAATCTTGAACTAATTCTTGTACTATATCCAAAGTTTGTAGTTAGCAGTAAAGGCGAAGTAATGAAAGGTGGCGGAAGAGAGTCCGGCGTATCGCTTGCAACAATGCGACCGGAAGCACAAGTAATCGAAAGAATACGTCCTCCGCATTACTTAAGTGATGAGGAGTGCGAGATCTGGCGTATGTGTGTCGATTCTCATCCAGCGGATCAGTTTGCTGCTGGCGGAAGCGCGATTATGCTTGCCCAATTCTGCCGTCACACGATCCTGGCGAAGCGGGTTGCGGAGCTGATTGAGCAGTCGATCGATCAGGCAGCGGTGGATGAACTTGACTTGCTGCTTCGTATGCAGGACCGCGAAAGCAAATCTATTTCTATGCTTGCAACCAAGTTGCGTATGACTCCAGCTTCAACCTCAACATATCACGGGCATAAGATGCCGGGTTTAACGCATAAAAAAGTGCCTTGGGAAGAGAAGGAAGAGGTTGAGTAAAGCATGATACCAATACCGCTGATATGTGATCCGGTGCCTGGGCCGGGTTTGGTATTAACGACTTCTCATCGGCTATCGGATGACGAGCGTGAAAGGTTGAAGGCTTTGTGGAATGCAGCAACGACAGGATCAATAAGACCAATGCTTATAAAGCAAAATATGGTTCAGTTTAAGCCATTGATCGGTGGGCGTACCGAATGGCCTGACGCTGAATACTGCGGAGCATAACAATGCTCACCCGCGCCGAGAAAAATATTAAGTGGTGCGAGGATCACCTCCGCATTCCGGAAGGTATGTATGTTGGTAAGCCATTAAAAATGGCTGAGTTCATGAAGGATGATTTCCGCGCGATCTACGATAATCCTAACGGTACAAGACGGGCAATTATCTCAAGGGGACGAAAGAACGCGAAAACAACCGAAAGTGCAATGATATTGTTGTTGCATCTGTGCGGCAGAGAGGCTCGCCCAAATGCACAACTATTCAGCGCGGCACAATCGCGAGATCAGGCCGGTGTGTTGTTTGCACTGGCGGCAAAAATGGTGCGTATGTCGCCGCTCTTGGACGATAATGTTGTTGTTCGCGATAATGCGAAACAGTTGTTTTGTCCTGACCTGGGGACGCTGTACCGGGCGCTTTCTGCCGATGCCAGTACCGCGTTCGGCTTGTCGCCGGTACTGGTGATCCATGATGAGCTAGGGCAGGTCAGGGGACCGCGTTTTAGCCTCTATGAGGCGCTGGAGACGGCCACAGCGGCACAGTCCGATCCGCTGTCGATCATCATCAGCACGCAGGCTCCCACCGATACGGATCTCCTGTCGGTGCTGATTGATGACGCAGCTGGCGGGTACGATCCGCGCACCATCCTGCGGTTCCAGACCGCAGATCTGAGCCTCGATCCATTCACTGAGGAAGCTATTCGCCAAGCCAACCCTGCGTTCGACGTATTTATGAACAAGCAGGAAGTTATGGCTATGGCGGCGGATGCCAAACGCATGCCGTCGCGTCAGGCTGAGTTTGAGAATTATGTATGTAATCGCCGGGTTGAATCCAATTCGCCATTTGTATCCGGTAGTGTGTGGGCGGCATGTGCCGATCCGCCTCTGCCGATCGATGATGTTCCTGTTTATGGCGGGTTGGATTTGTCGGCGGTTAACGACCTTACTGCTTTGGTGTTGATGGGACGTATCGACAATGTCTGGCAGGTCCATCCAACTTTTTGGTTACCCGGTGAAGGGCTTACTGAGAAGGCGCGGAAGGACAGAGCTTTATATGATGTTTGGTACAGAGACGGATATCTCCAAGCCGCCCCCGGTAAGTCGGTTGACTACGAATTCGTCGCAGAATATCTGCGTGGGTGTTTCGATCGCTACGATATTCGTAAGCTTGCTTTTGATCGGTGGGGGTTTCGGCATCTTCGCCCTTGGCTGGTGAAGGCTGGCTTTAGTGAGTACGAACTGGAAGAGAAGTTTGTAGAGTTCGGGCAAGGGTATCAATCGATCTCGCCGGCCTTGCGTGATCTTGAGAGCGAGATCCTGAATCAGCGTATCGCGCATGGGGATCATCCGGTCCTCAAGATGTGCGCGCAGCACGCGGTTATTAAAACCGATCCGGCAGGCAATCGCAAACTGGCGAAAGACATCTCGCCAGGGCGGATCGATGGGATGGTCAGCCTCGCGATGGCAATGGGCGTGGCTCCGATGGAGTCCGAAGCTGAAATTGATATTGGAGCTTTAATCGGATGAGAAATCTGGAGATTGTCAATAAAATCGCCGCTGCGCCTGCCCCGGATGGGGACAACCTTGAATATATCATGTCGGATGATTCGATCGATCGTCTGGGGGACATGATCGATCAAGCTGGGTGGCAGCTGGTCAATTTCGAGAAGAACCCGATCGCGTTGTTCGGCCATGACTCGCACTTCCCGGTGGGGAAGTGGAGGGATGTAAAGGTCAAGGGCAACCAATTGCGCGGCACGCTTGAGTTGTTGCCGCCGGTATCACCCAGGCTGCAAGAGATCCACGCAGCGGTGAAGGGCGGGGTGCTGCGTGCCGTTTCAGTCGGCTTTAAGCCGCTTAAGTATGAACCATTACCGGATAGCAAGAAGGGTGGCTATCGATTCATCGAGCATGAGCTTGTTGAATGTTCGATTGTTGCCGTTCCAGCTAATCCCAACGCCATTCAGATCGCTAAGAATCTGAATATATCTCGTGAAACGATTAACCTTATCTTTGGCAAGACCGCCGATAACGATGAGGTAACCCACCGCGACCTATCTGGCAAGTCTGCCGAAGATCACCCGAATGTCGGGAAACGAAACATGTCTCTCTCGGAGAAGATTGAACAGTCTCAAACTCGCGTAAACGATCTTAAGGACAAAATCTCGGCTCATAACGGCAAAGATTTTGGTGATGATGCTCCTGACGAACAGCACCTCACGGTTGGTGAGGAGTTGAATTTGCGGTTGACCACCGAAGCTCGGCATCTCGATATGCTTAGGGCGTCGGAGGCGGTGATGGGGGCCAAGAGCGACGCTATCACTACGACTATCGACAAAGCGGTCCAACGGGCTGGTGAAACCCGCCGGCCTTTTGCTTTGCCGAAGAAGGAAGTTAAGCCGGTCGATTATGTGTACCGGGGGCTGACGGCGGCTTTGATGTCGCATATCACGCACAAGTCCATTCCGGACGTACTGCGTGAGCAGTATGGCGATGATGAGCCTACCCGTGTTGTCGCGAATGCCACGGTATTGCGGGCTGCATCGGTGCCGGCGACCACTACGATGGTGGGGTGGGCAGCGGAACTGGTGCAGACGGCGATTGGTGACTTTATCGATAGCCTGATGCCGTCATCGGTTTATCCGGCGCTGTCGGCTCGGGGTGGGCGGTTCACCTTTGGCCGCAATGGTGTGGTTAGCCTGCCACGCCGCAATCCCACGCCCAATCTCGCGGGTGCGTTTGTGGCGGAAGGTGCGGCTATTCCGGTGCGTCAGGGTGCCTTCTCGGCGATCACGCTGACCCCCAGGAAGATGGGTGTTATTTCGACCTTCACCCGTCAGATCATGGAACACAGCACGCCCGCGATCGAACAGCAGATCCGGCAGATGATGCAGGATGATACGGCTGTGGCGCTGGACACTGTGCTGCTTGATGCAACGATCGGCAGCACATTGCGTCCTCCTGGGTTGCGGTACAATGTGGCTGCGACCACTGCCACGGCTGGCGGCGGGTTCAATGCACTGGTCGGGGATATCAAAAATCTGGTTGGTGTCTTGGCAGCGTCGAATTCGTTGCGCAGTCCGGTCTGGATCATGAACCCGGTCGATGTTCTGAGTCTTACTTTGACCCAGAATGCCGGCGGTGATTTCCCGTTCCAGATTGAAGCCAACGGGGGTCGCTTGCAGGGTTATCCGATTATTCAATCGACCACCATGCCGGCGAAGATGGTGATCTTGATTGATGCGGCTGACTTCTTCTCAGCGACGGGTGACGAGCCGCAGTTCAGTGTTTCCGATCAGGCGACTCTGCATATGGAAGACACTACTCCAACTGCGATCGCCTCAGTTGGTACTCCCAATACGGTCGCTGCCCCGGTGCGTTCGCTGTGGCAGACCGACAGCATTGCGGTGCGGATGATGCTCGATATTTCTTGGGACATGCGGCGCACTGGTGTTGTCGCGTGGACTCAGACTGTCACTTGGTAGTCTGAGGGCTAAGTCTCCTCCTCCTTACGCCGGCAGAGTCACCCGCTCTGCCGGCGCTTTTTGGTGAGCCAATGCGTCTTCTCGTGCTTTATCATGCTGGCTTTACTTATACGCCGACAGTCCATCACTATCTTTCGGCTATTAGTCGTTATTCCGCTTTTGATGTTGATTATTTTAACGTGGATCAGTCATATGGCGGTAAGTTGGACTTCTCCGCTTACGATGCTGTTTATATTAATTACTGTGTGGTTAGCGTTAATCGGATAGACCCGCCACCTTTTATGATGTTGCTGATTTCGGGGTTGCGGCGATATGGCGGCGTTAAGATAGCGTCGGTGCAGGATGAATATGATTTCGTCAATCGGACTAAGGTTTTCTTATTGCAGATCGGGGTTGATGCGGTTTTAACGTGTGTGCCGCAGGTTGGGGTGCGGGACATTTATTCTGAGCCGGAATTTGATCGGATCTACTTGCGCACGATACAAACGGCATATTTGTCGGATGAATTGATGGCGGTTGATCCGGCGGAAATTCTGCCATTGGCAGAGCGCCCGATCGCGTTGGGTTACCGGGGTCGCGCGTTACCGTATCGGTTGGGTGATTTGGGGTGGCATAAGACCGAGATTGCCGATCAGTTTAAACGGGCTTGCGCCAGGGCTGGGGTGGTGTGCGACATCGAGGTGGATGAAGAGAAGCGGTTTACTGGCGAGGCGTGGCTGGGGTTTGTTCGCAATTGCCGGGTCCATCTGGGTACGCCATCTGGCGCGAATGTGTTTGATTTTGACGGCAGTCTGGATTGCCGGATGACCGAGAGATGGAATGCGAAGCCGGGGTTACCGTATCAAGAAGTACGGGATGAATTATTGCCGTATGAAGTTGCTCACGATATGGGTCAGGTGTCGGCTCGTATATTTGAGGCGGTTGCACAAAAGACCGCTTTGGCGTTATTGAGGGGGAACTATTCCGGGGTGGTAGAACCGGAAGAACATTACGTTCCGATTAATCCTGACTATTCCAATGTTGACGATGTGCTAAAGCGCATTCTCGATGTGTCGGCGATGCAGGAAATGGCGGATCGCGCCTTCTATCATGTGCTTAATGATACGCGCAATCGTTACTCCTACATGGTGTCGCAGATCGACGCTTTGACATATCAGATTGGAACAATTCCAGGGAAGCAAGGGGTATCGCCCTTAAAGGTGACGGCGCAGCCGTTGGGTTGCGATCCGTATTTGTTTGACAAGTTGTGTTGGTTAAAGGCGGCGTATCAGAAGCAGGTTGATGATTACTTTGAGTTTGTCGGATTGGTGTCGCGGCAGGAGGTTAGGGTTATCGACAATCTGGATGGTAGTTATCAGGTGATTAAGGGTGACTTTAAGGAGGCGGGGTTCGGTAGTTAGAGAGGAATACACTAATGGTAATGGTCATCTTGAGCGGGCCGCGTATTCCGCAAGGGGAGTCGCTCTCTAGTCCAATCGATTGCACGGTTGGGCACCCGGTGCGGATCACGATGCCAACCGATTGGACGCCAGCTCTATTGACGTTTCAAGTTTCCACCGATGGTGGATTTTATCATGACGTACATGATTACAAGGGTGATGCGATCGCTATTAACGTAACTCCTAACGCGACAGTCATTCTTGAAAGTAAATGGGGTGAAGCCGTTGCTTTTCTTAAAGTAAGATCGGGGACAGCCGGGAGTCCGACTGTGCAAGAGGCAGACCGTGAATTTTCGGTAGTGGTTACTACACCGTTTCCTACAGAAGCTCCGGTTGTGTCCAGCGCCCAGCTTATGGACACTAGGACGGTTAATGTCGTATTTAGCATGCCTCTTGATCAAACCGTGATGCCTGTCGCGACTTCGTTTGTGGTTAGTTACAATAATTCTGACAGAGCTACGAGTGAGATAATATTTTTTAATTCGACAACCATTCGGTTGACGGTTAGCCAGAGTATGTCTGGCGGGGCTGGGGTATGTAATGTGTCTTATCTGACGCCAACAAGTAGTTGGTTGCGCAGTGCTGGTGGGGTTGCGGTCGAAAGCTTCTCAGACTTTCCGGTTACTGTAGTAACCATTGGGGAGCGCGGGTGAAATGAGATGGATTTTAGCTGTCTTGCTGGTTATTTATTCTTCCGGCGCAGTGGCGCAGACAACGTGCGATAAGTTTAATGCGGCAATTACTACCGGACCTATGCCGGTAACGCAGCGGGTTCCTGGGGTTGCTAATAAGAAAATCTATATTTGTGGTTATTCCATTAATCGTGGAGCGAATGATCTGGAGTTTGAACTTTCTGCCGGTAAAGGGGTTAATTGCGCCACTGACTTCAAGATATTGATTCCACGCACCGGGGTTCCGGTTAGTGGTATTGTTAATCGACAGCCATTTGCCGGGGCTGGGGAATATACTGCTCTTGGCGATGCTGTGTGTTTGCAAACTTGGGGTGCTGCGGGGGCGACGTTGACCTCGACTTTCTATTGGGCGCAGTTCTGAGGAGGATGGTATGCGGGCGCGTGAGCAAGAAGTTAAAGAAGAGAAGCAGATGACCTTGCGAGAGGTGCAGACGGCATACGAGGCGGATGAAGAGTTTACCGAGGAACAGGTGCGTGCGGCGCTTAACCTAGAAGCCGAAACGGTGATGAACACCACAGTGCCAACCCCGACAGCGGCTGATGTCGATAAGTTCATCCTGGGTGAAATCACTTTTGACGAAAAGGAAGTACATGACGTTCCGACTATGCCGCCGCTTGAGGTTCAGCAAGCATTGCTAGACCAAGCGGTGCCGACTGAGCCGCCGGGTTCAGAGTTGCCGGAAGGTCCAGCTGCGCCGCCGGTCAATCGTGATGTGCCGCATGTCAGTGGTGCCGGGACTGTTGGATCTGCACTTACTTGTACTATGGGTAATTGGGAGAACGAGCCTACCAATTATTCATACGATTGGCAGACGGACGGTTCGTCTAATACTGCCACGGGTTCAACTTACGTTGTCGCGGCTGGCGATGCCGGTAAGGGAATCTCCTGCATCGTAACCGCCTTCAACGCGCTGGGGTCAACTGTGGCTCCGGTATCGAATGTTGTGACTGTTGAAGCTGCTGGTGGCGCGGTTCGTGAGCGTGAGATAACTGCCGGCGAAAACACCCCAGGCTATCAAACCCGCACGGTTCCAACGGCACCGAAGCGGTAATGCCTGTTCCCGGCATTATCTCGCGGGCAGGGGCGGCACTGGTTCGCCCCTTTCGCGGCATTCCAAAGCAGTTGGGGCATTCGTTGCCGTTTACCGGCGGGGTTGTTCCCAGCGATTGGCCGCTCAATTTTTGGCAGACCGGACGCGATCCGCTCACCAGTGGCGGGTCGGCGGTTGTCTATGCCTGTCAGAACGCCTATTCGCAAACCATCGCGATGTGTCCTCCCACTCATTGGGAGAGCGATGGTAAGGGTGGGCGCGAACGTTATACTACATCGGCATTGTGTCGGGTGTTGCGTAAACCCAATTCATACCAATCGACAGCTGACTTCTTTTTATATCTGACCGATTGTTTATATGGCGAGGGTGAGGCTTTCGGGTTGGCATTGCGTAATGCCCGGTTTGAGATCACCGAAATCCATCTGATGGACCCCCGGTTATGCTATCCGAGAATTTCGACCACCGGGGAATTGTTCTACTACATGTCCGGTAGCGAGATTGTCGAGCGGAAGTTCGCTGGTAATCTCGATCTGTTGAGTGCGGTGCCGGCCAGAGATGTATTGCATGTGCGTCTGCCGGATAAGCGCAATCCGTTGATCGGGGTGCCGCCATTGCAAGCGGCCTTGATGGAGGTGGCGGCATCGAATTCGATGATCGCCCAGGCTTTGGCATATGCCTCTAATCAAGGGCGTCCTTCCGGGGTCATTGAAACCGATCTGAAGCTCGACCGTGAGGCTGTCGCGGAAGTGCGGCGGATGTGGAATGCCCAGACTGCCGGGGCGAACCAGGGCGGCACACCGATCCTGACAGCCGGGTTGAAGTGGTCATCCGCGATTGTGACTTCGCGAGATCAGCAACTAGCCGAATTCCTTCAGATCTCCGATCAACGGGTGGCAACGGCATATCGGGTGCCGCTGGCATTGCTGAGTTTGCAATCGGCGGCGGGGCCGCAGGGTTCGACCGAGAGCTTGATGGCGTTCTGGGTCAGCACGGGTCTTGGTTTTGCCGCCAACCTTATCGAAGATGCCATTGGTCGATTGTTTCAGTTGGCCGGTTGGCCGGATGATTATGTTGAACTCGATCTGGAAGCATTGCTAAGAGCTAACTTCAAAGATCGGGTTGAGGCATTAGCGCGGGGTGTCCAGGGCGGGATCTATAGTCCTAACGAAGCGAGGGCTAAAGAAGATCTGCCTGCAATGCCGTTTGGGGATGAACCAAGAGTACAACAACAGGTTGTACCTTTGAGTGCTTGGGCGCAAGCCCCGCCCGCCACACCAGCACCAGACGCTCCACCTTCATCACCGCCGGCATCGGGACCGGAAGGAGATAGTACCGATGACGGTCAGCCAGGAGAAAAACAACAGGAGCAATGGATCGGCCAGATCATCCATGCCGCTGACCGATTTGATGCCAAACGGCACATTACCTGACGCCTTTGCCGATGCGTTGGGACAAGTCCTGGCGCAGCAACGGCATGAATGGCGATCGGAGAGAGAATTAGCTCAAGTGGAGAGCCGGCGAGCGATTGCGGAGCTTGAAGCTAAGGTTGCTAATCTGACGCTACAGATCCATCAGATGTATGCCGAGAAGCTGGCGATCATCCAAGATGGTAAGGACGGTTTAAACGGTATTGATGGCAAGGATGGGTTACCGGGGTCGCCGGGGGAAATAGGACCGCAAGGTGAGCGGGGCGATCCGGGGGAAAGCATTGTAGGACCGATCGGTCCTGCTGGCCCGCCAGGAGAGAGGGGTGAGCCTGGAGCGCCGGGACAGAGGGGGGCGATCGGTGATCCCGGTATACAGGGCGAACGTGGCGAGCCTGGAGAGCCGGGTTTAGGTTATCTGGGTCCACCCGGTCCTCTTGGCCCCCAGGGATTGCCGGGAAAGGATGGCCCGCAGGGCGAACGTGGCGAAAGTGTGATTGGTCCCGCCGGTCCTGCTGGTCCGCAGGGGGAGCGGGGCGAACCAGGGGTGCCCGGGCAAAGTGTTGTCGGCCCACCCGGCGATCCTGGGGAGCGGGGTGAGCCTGGGGAGCCGGGAGAGAGCATTGTTGGCCCGCAGGGCGAGCGTGGGGAGCCGGGTGAGCGTGGCGATCCTGGGATGCCGGGAGAGAGCATTGTTGGCCCGCAGGGTGAGCGGGGCGAGCCGGGAGATAGCATTGTTGGTCCGCAGGGCGAGCGTGGCGAGCCGGGCGAGCCAGGGGAGAGTATTGCGGGGCCGATAGGCCCGAAAGGTGAAAGAGGCGATCCTGGGCCAATGGGACCGGCCCCGGATGAGGAGCTACTCGCTGAAGCGGTTGAACGGGCAGTTTCCCGATTGCCGCCGGCAGAACCCGGTCTTCCAGGCGAGCGCGGAGAGAAGGGTGATCCGGGGGAGATTGGGCCGGTAGGTCCGCAGGGACCATTGCCCGATGAGTATGTGGTTCAACAGCTGGTGGTGGATGCGGTTGTCGATGCGGTCAATGCGTTGCCGCCGGCAGAGAAAGGTGACCCCGGTGAGAGGGGTGAGCCTGGGGCTAAGGGCGAACGTGGGGATATTGGGCCAGAGGGTGTGCCCGGTAAATTTAGTGCATTGCGGTTGTGGCGGCGCGGGGTGCATTACGAATCCGATCTGGTGATGCATCAGGGTTCGACCTATTGCGCCGCACGAGATACGGGTGAAGAGCCGCCTCATGAGGATTGGCTCCTAATCGCCTCTAAGGGTGAAGCGGGGGAAACCCCGTATGCCGGCGATGTCTGCGGTCTGTACAAGACCGGCAGAAAGTACCGGAAGTTCGATATTGTTGTTTTGAACGGAGCTGAGTGGCGCGCCAAGCAGGATGACCCCGGCGATCTCCCTGGTGAGGGTTGGGCCTTGTCGGCACAGAAAGGAGAGCGGGGGAATAAAGGCGAGAAGGGTGAGCGGGGTGATAGAGGGCTACCCGGTGCGCCAGCTTTGACAATTGCCGATTGGGAGGTGAAGGGGTATCAGGCTGTGCCGGTAATGAGCGACGGCACGTTAGGCCCATCGCTCGATCTGAGAGAGTGTTTTGCGCAGTATAATGAAGACCGGGGATAACATCCCGTGGCGTTCGGTGGACTCAGAGGTACATTAACAGGGTTCGGTACTAGCATTGTTACGCCGGAAACGGCTGATGGTAGTGTTGCGGTAAGCATACAAGATCTTATTGTTGTGATGGTTGCCGAAGCAGCGGCCAATACCGTTACAACGGTTACCGACAATCTCGGACAAACTTACACCGCAATAAATGCCGGCACGCTTTCTAGTGTTGGTCTTAGAGGGTATTACCGATATGTAACGGTCGCCGGCACACTGACCCAGGTCAGTTGTGTCATGACCAGTTCTTCAAATGACCACGCAATTTCGGTCGCGGTTTATGAAGGACCGTTTACCAGCACACCGTTAGATCGCGCTCCCGCTAACACTGTCGATGCGGCAACACCTTACACTTGTGCTGCGACAACCGTTCTGTCGCAAGCTAACGAGCTTATCGTTGCTGGTCTTGGGTTGATCCGATGCCAGACGGCAACGGCTACCTCGCCGAATACGCTGGCTATTAATACTTTATCGGCGGCTGCTAACACTAACAACGCCTGTTCGTCTACGATTGGGTATCAGGTAGTTGCTGCCACCACTTCCGTTACGCCGGTCTTTGCTTCATCCGGTACAATTACCGGCGGTGTGCAGATCGTAGCTACTTTTCGACAAGGTGTTATTGATACAGCCAGGGCTGTTTCTACGGCGACCAGTACGGTAACAGCCGGCGGTAATACCGGCAAACGTATCGTCGGTTCTGCGGCGGCTGTTGGGGCGGTTGACGGTCGAGGATCTAGTGATACTTCTCGATCTGGTTCCGGAACTGCCGTTGGCACTGTAGCAGCCGAAGGGCTGGCAACAGCAGATATATACGGTGTTGGATCAGCCACCGCTATTAGCGTGGCTACCGCAACAGGTTCAACGGTAGCCGGTGCTTATCCTTTAGGTCTGATTGCGCGAACTAGCAAAACATTTCCTACTCCCGATGGAGGTACAACAGACCCGATTGATACGTCGGGAGCGAATTTTATCCTTTTACAAACAAGCGAAAATATAGCTGCTGGGGTTTTTAGCGTCAGCGATAATAAAGGTAATACCTGGCAGTTTGATAACACGGTTACAAATGCTGCGTCTGGACCGAATTTACGTCTCCGAGTTTATAGCGTTAGCCCTTTTACCGGCGGCGGTGCCAAAGTTGGGCCTAATCATACATTTACTGTTACCAGCGTAAATTCAAATGTTTCAATTCAGGTTTCTGCTTTTAGGTACGCGGGGACTTTTTCTTACGGAAGTATAGCGGTAGCGCAAGGTGCATTACCGCATGGTACTACCCCTTTCTTTGCAAATGCCGGTGATTTAATCATCACCGGGGTAGGTGGTACTAACAATATATTTTCTGTTAGTTCTGGTTTTATCGCTTCTAATCTTCCGGTTGGTGAAAGTTGGGGGGCTGCTTACGCTTTTTATACCACATCCAGTTCCGGTAATGTTAATCCAATTTGGACTGGTGGTGTTGATGGTCTTGCCACCGGCAACGCGGCGGTAATTACCCAGGCTCTTAGTGGTGTCTGGATTGATGATAATGCCTCTGTCGGCACAGCACGCGCGACTAGTACTGGATACGCGCGGTCTGCACCGTATCCGCTTGGTCTGATTGCGCAATCGAATAAAGCGTTTCCAACTGCTGATGGAGGTACTACCGATCCGATAGATACGTCGGGCGCGAATATGCTGTTTCTGCATTTCTCGCACGATGTCGCTGTAAACTTCTTTACCGTATCGGACAATAAAGGCAATAACTGGCTTATCAATACTCCGATAAGCGATGCTGCATCCGGTGCGGTTTGCCGGGAGCGTACATACAACGCCGCCCTTAGTGGTATCAAGGTTGGGCCGGGTCATACCGTTACCGTACTTGGTGCTGGCGGCAAGATCGCGATCCAGTTCCTGGCCTGGAGGAGTAGCACGGGCGTAGGCTTCGACCAGCTTGGGGTCGGGCAAGGTGCATTACCGCACGGCGGCGGACCTATTACTCAGTACTTTCCAGACGAATTGATCATTACTTCATTCTCCGGTGCTTCTAGTCCGGCGGGGGTAGAAGCTGGTACTACGATCTTAAATACCATTGGGCCGGGTGCAAATAATTACGCTACGTCAGTCGCGTATTTTATACGGCATTCGGCTGGAACTTTAGAACCTTGGTGGTTTGGGTCGGGCAACGCTGGCGTCACCACTCAAGGATACATTGGTACTTGGCTTGATGCTAATGCGTCAGTTGGTACAGCGAGTGCGACCAGTTCTGCTGTTGGTGTCGCGCCCGCTGCCGCTGCTGATACCGGAACTGGGACTGCATCAGCTTTAGGTGTTGCGAGTGGCGTAGGTTTAGCAACAACTAATACAGGAGTAGGGACTGCATCGGCTACGAGTACAGCAATTGGTGTTTCGCCAGTTGCAGTATCTGCGATGTCTCATCTGGTTAGTGCTTATACTCCGGGGGCACCTACCAATTCTTTCAATGGGTATTTTGGTTTCAAGTTTAGAACCGACACTATCACCGAACATCGCTATAATCGGATGGGCATTCGTGCTGAATCCGGTAACACTGGTCTTCACACGGTTGGTCTTCACTATTTTACAGGAGGTGATGGCACCCCGATAGGCACGCCGATCCGTGGGGTTGATATTGATTTAACCGGCAGTACGGCAGGTAATTGGTATTACGCCGAAATACCGGAGATTATACTAAGTGATCTTACCAGCTATCTAGTGGTAGCTTCTGTTGTATCTGGTGGTCAATTATGGGCTGATTCTGGACCCGTAACACTAATTGCGGGTACTACTGACGTTGCTGCTGCCTATAGTCCTGCTGGTGGTCCTTGGTCACAGAGTGCTGTTCAAAATGAGTCGTATGTCGGTCTTGATCTTGGTCTTACAGGCACTCGCCTTGTAGCCCACGCCCAAGGCTATGGTGGTCAGAATGGTGGCGCTACCAACTCAGCAGATACAACCGGCGCTAATCTTTTAGTTTTGCATGTCACCAATTTCAACATTCCCACAATAAGTGATAGCAAAGGCAATACTTGGACGGTTCTCGGTCACACAGACAATGGTTCAATTCGCGATTATGTCTATTACGTCAACTCTCAAACGCCTAATGTTGGTTCAGGACATTCGGTTACATATAGTGGTCTAGACACTTACTGCTCCGCTGAGTTATTAGCATTTTCTATTGCTGGCCCTTGGACGTTCGATGAAATACAGGGGGCAACAGGTGCAAACCCGGTAGGGGCAAGTTTAACAACAGATCAAGCGAATGAGTTGGTCATCAGCACGGCTGCTGGTGATAACCCGCTTTTATTTACGTCCGTTACCGGCGGCCTCAATATTGTAGCATCCGGTGCTGGTGTCGGTGCGGTTAATTTTACTACAGCGTCGGCATATAAAGTTCAACCGTCGCTTGCCACGGTAACGGCTACTTGGACTGCCAGTGGTGCCAATCAAGTCGCCACTAATATATTTGCGTTTAAGCCTTATGTTGCTGTCACTGACACCGGGGTCGGAACGGCATCGGCTGTTTCTACCGCGACGGGTATTTCACCGGCTGGTACAGATGTTTCTGGGGCTGGTACAGCTGCCGCCATCGCGAATGCTGCCGCAACTGGTCGCACCGGGCAAAATCGCCCAGGTATTGCGGCAGCGGTTGGTACGGCAACAGCCGGGGGTAGCAGTGATGTAAGACAGCCTGGGTCAGCCGCATCGGTTGCGCTAGCAACTGGTGCTGCTTCGACCGGGCAGGTTCGTCAGGGTATCGCGGCAGCGGTTGGTACAGCGAGTGCCGGTAGTCGCAGTGATGTAAGACAGCCCGGATCAGCCGCATCGGTTGCGCTGGCAGCTGGTACGACATCGACCGGGCAGGTTCGTCAGGGTATTGCGGCAGCGACTAGCACCGCTAGCGCAAGTGGTCGCAGTGATGTAGGTGGTCAGGGTCTAGTTGCTGCAACCGGGACGGCAACTGGCGCATCGACCTCAGAGCTTCATGTCTCGGGTGCTGGTGCAGCGACAGCGATAGGTGCAGCTGTTGCGAGTGCATCGACCGGGTTGAACCGGGCTGGTACGGCAACAGCGTCTAGTACTGCTACCGCAAGCGGTCGAAGTGATGCAACTGGTCAGGGTCTAGCTGCGGTTGTTGGTCAAGCGGCGAGTATCAGTGCAACCGGGCAGGTTCGGGCTGGGACGGCAACAGCGGTTGGGACCGCTAGCGCAAGTTCCCGCAGCGATGTTGCGCGGGCCGGGTCAGCCGCCGCGACCAGTGAGGCAGTTGGTTTAGCGGCTGTTGGGTTTAGCCAAGGTCAAGCAGATGCCACAGCGGTGGCTCTGGGGGTTGGTCGGGGCGACGGGGTAGGTCAGGGTGCGGCATCAGCGTTAAGTGCGTCTGGTGCCGCTGGGCGGGCCGATACAGTGGTTGTGGGGGCGGCAGTAAGTGTCGCGACCGTAACTGGATCGGCAACGTTTCAGATCGATCATTCGGGGTCTGGTTCAGCCGCTGCGGTTAGTACCGCAACCGCGAGCGGGCGTAGTGATATACCGGCTGTCGGTGCAGCATTCGGACTTGGTGCTGCGGTCGGTGCTTCATCCTCACAGCTTGATCTGTTTGCTGTGGGTGCCGCTGCCGGGTTGGGTACTGCGGGTGCTACCGGACGGGCTGACGCTGTTGTTGCCGGATTGGCGGCTGCGGTTGCGACAGTTACGGGTGCATCCACCTCCAGCCTGGACGCTTATGGGGCGGGTGCGGCAACTGGGGCAGGGATTGCCGCAGCGACAGGTCGCGGGGATGGGATTGCGGTTGGCGCGGTCCTGGCGGCTGGTACAGCTACGGCAACTGGTCGAGGGGATGGGGTTGCCACCGGGTCTGCGGTAGCAACCAGCAATGCCGCTAGTCTGGCTGATGTCGGGTATTCGGAAGGGCATGCCGCAGCTGTCGGTGTGGCGGCAGCGACAGGTCGCGGAGATGGGACTGCGGTTGGTGCGGTCCTGGCAGCTAGCGCAGCTACGGCAACAGGTCGCGGGGATGGGGTTGCTACCGGATCTGCGGTAGCGATCGGTAGCGGCACTGGTCTGGCCGATGTCGGGTATTCTGAAGGGAACGCCGCAGCTACCAGCGCGGCAACGGCAACTGGGCGCAGTGATAGCCGGGTAGCTGGTTTAGCGGCGGGGACAGGTGTTGCGGCTGCGACCGGCCAAGGGGATGGTACAGGTACAGCTGCATCGGTAGCGACCAGCACAACCCAGTCAACTGGCCGATCCGATGCGATCCCAATAGGGTCGGCGACAGGTGTAGCTACAGTTGTTGCCAGCAGTCGGACAGATGTCCGGTCAGCCGGCGATGCAGTCGGGATAAGTGTAGCCATTGGGTCTGGCAGGCTGGATGTCCGGTCTGACGGTGTAGCACTTGGTACTGGGTTTGGCCGCGCGGTTGTACTGGTTATCGGTAGCGGGATCGCTACCTCGACCGCTACAGCTGCTGGACGATCGGATGCCCGTAGTGATGGTATTGCAGCGGGAACCGCAGTCGGGATTGCGGCGGGGGTGCTGGATGTCGGGTCGGTCGCGATTTCGGCGGCACATGGGCAGGGGGTCAGTTTTTCGGTCGAACCCGGTTCGATCGTCAAGACAATCGATCTGCGTGGGTATCTGCCGGTTCCGATTTCCTTGGTGGGGCAGTATAATCCCGAAGTTACGCTTAAGGGAAATCTGCCGGCTGTCACGAAATTGACAGGAGAACGGGATAATGTGATCTCGCTCACCGGCAATCGAACGGCCAAAGTCGATCTAACTGGCAATATCGGAGAGTAAAATGCCTGGATTTAGCGACAGTGCAGAGAATTCTTTGCTCAACCTGATCTATAGTGCCACGGCGTGGGCCAACGTAGCTGACAACGCCGCAGGTACTCCACTCACGAATATTCACGTTGCTCTGCATTCTACTCCTGGCCCAGCTGACGCTGGCACTATGTCAACCAACGAGATCGCCTATTCTTCATATGCGCGCGTCAATGTGGCTAGGTCTACTGGATGGACAACTGCGACCACTGGAGTGATTTCTCCGGCGGCACAAATTGATTTTCCAGCCGGGACCGGAGGTTCGGGTACTGCTACGGATTTTAGTACAGGAAAGACTGGTGGTGGTGCGGCTATTATATTTATGTACGGTTCAATTACTCCAAGTATTGTCTGTGGGTCGGCGGTAACTCCGCATCTCACGGTTGCAACGACTCTGAGTGTGGACTGATTACTGCATGCTTGTTTCCGATGAGATAAGGCGCTGTCTGATCGAACTCGACATCGAGGGGATGGTGCGTGCCTGGGGGCGGATGTGGCCCGGTTTGCCGGTGCCGGCTACTCGTGGCGAGGTCTTGGTGGCATTGCATATGGCTCGTACCACAGCGGCGACTGTGCCGCTCAGGTTGCGGTCCTATTCGCATCGATGGCTGATTGACCAGGGGTATCCATCGCAACTGCCCGATCATCTAAAGTCGCGTGCCGAGAGACTGTACCCAAAGGTGGAAAAGTCAGTCGGTATATCGGTGAACTCGAAATACCCGGTGGTCAAGCACGCTATCCAGACCGCAATGGAGCAAGCGGTATTGGAAGCCTACGCGGACGGTCATAGTGACGAACCGGAAAAGGTACGCCAGCGTATGTTGGAAGCGCGACAAAAGGAGCGGAGGGGGCTGGGATTATGACTTCTCGGCAGGATTTTACGATCGACGCAGGACGCGATTACCAATTGGCAGTCGCATTGTTTGAAGCTGATAACACAACCCCGTTGAACCTTCTCGATACCATCGTTGAGTGGATCGTCAGTAAGCAGGGGGTGGTGCAGCTGATTAATAAGTCGAGTACGGACCCTACTCAAATTGAGGTGACCTCGATCGGCGAGGGTTTGTTGACAATCTATGTCGAGGCTCCCGACACCGAGGTTCTTGGTGCGCTGACTTGCGAGCATGAATTGATTGTGACTGAAGCTGCCGGCAATGAGGCTACGGTAATGCGCGGGTTGATCACGATCTCCAAACGCACGGTTAACTGATGCCACCGTTAAACTATCATATCTCCACCGTGATCGAGCCGGCGGCAACCTTTGCCCTGGTGTCGGTCGAGATGGCAAAGGATTTCCTGCAAATCCCGGCGAGTGATACGTCACAGGACGGCACGCTCGGGGTGCAGATCGCCCAGGTTAGCGCCGCCATCAATACCTATTGCGATCGGGTGTTTGTGCGGCAGAGCTATCGCGACCAGTTCCGCATGCCATCTAATTGGTTGGGGGCGGGCGAGCCATTGGTAACCCGACAGCGCCCGATCGTGATGGTGGCTGGTGTCCCGATCCTTACTGTGATCGAGGATGGATCTTCGATCACCGGGTGGGAGGTGTATTCCCATCCGGGGCATCTGTACCGATTGAATGGAGGCAGTGCCGCAGCGGCTTGGGCCGGCGCTTTGGTGGTGGTCGATTACGAGGCCGGGTTTGAGCTTATCCCGGAGGATGTCCAGGGAGCGTGCCTTCAGTGGCTGTCCTCCCGGTGGACTACCCGTGGGCACAATCCAATGCTGAAGTCGCAGACCATTCCGGATGTGGTCGCGGAAACCTATTTCGGTATGGATATGACTACACAATCGGCGGCAATGCCAAACGAGGTGCAGCAAATCCTCAATAGTTACCGACTCTGGAGCGTTTAAACGTGACGATCGCTGATAGATTGTATGCCCGCTGCGGTGAGCCGGTCAATCTGGAGAAGCGTACTGACACGGCAAGCGGTGTTGGTACGATCATTGAGAGCTACACGGCATTTGCCACCGGACTGATGGCGAAGGTGGTTGAGGTTGGTACGTTGCATTCCGGCACGGAGCAGGTTGAGGAGGGAGCCACGCATCTGATTACGATCAGTAACTTTGCCGGTGCCGAAACGGCTGAGTATATAACGTATGGAGTGCGCCGGATGCGGGTGCAACGGATGCGGACGATAGGCCCATCGGATATTCGGTTTATGCAATACCTGTGTGAGGAGATCGAGAAAAATGCTTAGTGGCGGGCGAGGCCCAGCATTTACGATCGATTTCACAGCCGCAGAGCGCGGCATATTGAGAATACAAGATTGGGCAGACATTGTTCATGAGCCGATCCGCAATGCCGTTCGGGTGACGGCGGAAGAGGTGCGGAGGGATGCGGCGGCAACCATCAGCCGGCAAGGCCCGCCACGGTCTATTGCCAATCAACCACCGGCAAGGGAAACCGGGTTTCTGTTGCGGTCCCTCCAGATTACGATCGGGCGAAATAAAAGAAAGAAGGGCGAGGTTGCTTATGTACAATCCGGCAAAGTGGGGGTGAATACCGTCAAGTTTGCTTTTTATGGGTTTATGTTGGAGAGCGGGACAAAGGGTCTTAGGGCGATAGCGCCTCGTCCGTTTCTGGTGCCGGCGCGAGCAAGACATACCGCTAATTTTATTGCTCGGGTCCAGGCGGCGATCGATATCGCGGTTAAGCAAAGTACATCCTGATGAAGACAACACCAATCATCATGCGGCTTATCGAGGCTGCGCCGATCCTGGGTGGACGGGTAGCTGGCGCGGCAGACTTTAATGCGGAGGTTGAGGCGGTTCGTTTGGGACTGCCGTGTGCCTTTGTTATGCGGTCGAGTGGAGAAGCGTCGGATGCCGATACGCTTGGCGAGGTTGTCCAGATGCTCACCGAGGAATTCGCGATCGTTCTCGCTATCGACAATAGCGTGAGTACAACCGGGCAACCAGCAGAAGACAATCTTGCCCCGGTGTATGAAGAAGTGCTGGAAGCCTTATTGGGGTGGATCGATAACGGCACCCATAACTCTCTGGTGTTTGTGCGGGACGATCATGTCGGGTTTGATCGTTCGCGGCTTTGGCATCAGATGTTGTTCCGCACATCGAGTTCGATTTCCAGTCTCGATGGGATGTCTTAACACAGGAGGGTAAAATGTCTGATCGTAGGCCGATAATGAGATCTCGGGAAGACGTAAGCCGTCAGCAACAGCAGTCCAGGGAAGCCCAGGCTCGTCAGGAAACCATTCAACCGCGTGAGGGTGAAGAGGAGATACCCGCGCGCGTAACCGTTACAACGTGGCATGCGCAGACGTATATTATGAATGAGGCGGGGGACGCCTGGGAGCTTCACCCTGATGCGATAATTGATGGCGGCGCGCCACCACCGGAAGGTGGACCTCCGGTAGCGCCAACCGTGGTTGATACGCCATCGGTATCGGGACCGGATGGTCTTACATCGGCATCGGTGGGTCAAACTTTGAATTGTACTATGGGCAATTGGAACGGTGAACCTACTAACTATACATACCAATGGCAAAGTGATAGTAGTCCAGTAGGTACAGGAACCGCTTCTTACATGGTTGCGGGATCTGATTCCGGAAAGTCGATTACTTGCGTGGTGACCGCAACCAATGCTACCGGATCTGCTACTGCGCCGCCGTCTAATGCTGTGGTTGTAGCGTAAGTTGGTGCGTGGCGCGCCACATAGAGGGGAGTAAATAAATGCCTACGTTGTTGACGCGCCGTGCAGCGGTGCTGTTTAAACTTGAGGTGGGGTCTGCTCAGGAAGGTATCGATCAAAACCCGTCACCGGCTACGGATGGCGTCCTTGTTGAACAACCCTTGCGGATAACATTCAATCCGAATGTTATTGATACCACCGAAGTTACACCATCTCTAGATTCATTCGATCCGATCGTCGGTGGTACTTCGGTGAGTATCGAATTCGATTGTTATCTGAAGGGGAGTACGGCTCCGGGGGTTGCCCCGGAATGGAGTAAGATCCTCAAGGCGTGTGGCTTCGCTGAATCAATCCCGACAGCAATTACATCGGAAGCTTTGGCGGCGGGTGGTACAACAACAACTGCTACACTGGGTGCAACTGCTGTGGCTACGGCGGATCTGTATCGTGGTAGGCCGATCACCTTTACCGGCGCATATACAGGTACGAGCTTTGTCTACAATTATACCGCAGGCAAGGTTGCGAGCCTCACCGACACCGCTAGCTTGCCGTTGGTGGC
>Ga0307503_10000174_pt1 | contig 21437 bp, 22 predicted proteins | sample 17_S_MG_FD_194514 | JGI IMG/M metagenome (GOLD analysis project Ga0307503, IMG submission 194514) | Soil microbial communities from Populus trichocarpa stands in riparian zone in the Pacific Northwest, United States - 17_S | ecosystem: Environmental > Terrestrial > Soil > Riparian zone > Trees... | reverse complement strand
AGGAGCGGTGGAAGATCGTTCCGGCCGTGGGATGCAGGTGGTGGCCGCAGCCAGTGCAGCACCAAGACTGGCGCTGCTGTTTGGTCGCGTAGCGCTTGAAGACCCGCTCGCAGTCGCAGCGCGGGCAGTGAGCGTGTTCTCCGTCAGCGGAGTGCCGGGTCCGCCACAGATGCTCTAGGCAGGCGGCGTCATCGGGGAAGTCCCGCAGGAACTCAGTGACCGAGTAGTCGGAGGTCGATGACTTCGCTCGGCGCGGTTCGTGGCGGTTGGCCGGGGGCACGTTGTCAACCTACTTGACACTCCCGCGAATGTCAAGCAGGTTGACACGACGAAACTAGGCCGCTACGGCCTCTCGATCCTTCAGCTTCACGTCTTCAGCGGGCCAAGGCACCCCTTGAGGGTCCCGACCCTCGCCCTCGGCCGTCGCCCACTCCTGCTCGGTGCAGACCCAGACGACGGCGAAGTCGCCGCCCCTGACGACGCCACCGAGCGCTCTTAGCTCCCGGTCTACGCCGTCGGCGGACGCAGCTACGACTTGATCTCCTCGCTTGATCTCCATTGCTCTTGAGCCTCCTGTGGGGGGGTGTTGCCCCTAGAAAACTAGGCGTAGAACCTGAAAATGCCAAATAAAGTCTGGAGAAACTTGCAAGCGCTTGGCATTTTGGTATTGTCGGCACCCACGGATCACCAAAACTCTGTCTGAATACCAACGAAAGGAGAACAAATGCCACCTAATAGAGAGCTACCACCGCCCTATTTCGCCTTCAAGACGCTGACGAACACCATCACGAAAATGGAGGAGGTCGGGCCGCCCAACCGGATCGACCGCTACTTCCTCTCAGGAATGTCGGGCGCGGGGCAGACGCAGTTCATCGCCGGCCTCAAATCCCTCGGGCTGATCGACGAAAACACCGCCGTCCAGCCCCCGTTCGTCGAGATCGTGTCGAAACCTGGCCAGCGGCCCGCGCTCATCGGCCAATTGCTGCACGAACGGTATCCCGAGGCCGTCGAGCTAGGGAAGACGAATGCGACGACGGGGGAACTGCTGGAGGTCTTCCAGCAGTACGGGGTGCAGGGAGATACCGCGAGGAAGGCGATCGCGTTTTATCTGAAAGCAGCCGAATACGCAGGGGATATTCCTCTCTCGCCTAACTTCAAAACCCCCTCGGCCAGGCCCTCGGGTAACGGCTCCAAGCGGCGCCCGAAAAAGGCTCAGAATCAGGATGCGCCCGCAACCCCCATCGTCAATGACGGCATCCCCTCGGGCTTGCACCCGGCGTTGGCCGGCTTGCTGAAGACGATCCCGAAAGAGGGTCAGACGTGGACTCAGCTCGAATACGAGCGCTTCAATGCTGCCTTCGAGCCGGTCTTGGCTATCGCTGCTCCGGTCTCCGACGAACAGACTTCGGACCCCGACAATGGGGACGGTGATTTGGATTGAGCAGCTGACGGGGGGCGTAGCGCAAATGCTCTCTACTGCGCCCCAGCCCTATGCGCCGGCTCTAAACAGCGCATTGGCGGAGAGGCATGAGGAAGGATTGTGAGAGAGCCACAACCCGACCCCACACCCCTCGGAACGGCCCCGTTACAGCGGGGCCGTTTCTGTATCCCAGGATAGACGGGATTGACCCGATAGTCGATCCCTTCGCCGGGAGAGGGACGTTTCGGCCAGGGCGCAAGCGCGACGGCTTGGCGCAGCTTCTACATTCATGGGATATGTGTGACGGCGCTCACACGTTCGCCTTCGTGTGACGGATCGCACGCTTCTGGGCAGACGCCCGAGCGGCGCTGCTCAGCCGATCGAGGTGAAGCGGCGGCGGCCTTTTGCTTTCGGTGCCGGCTGGATCGCGATCATCAGGGTGAGGCTGATCGAGGAGGTGCCGAGCGAGTGGGTGACGCCAGGCTGGGCGCCTTTGGTCGCCAGTTCATTCCGGGAACAGATCTGGGGCGAGTCGGCCTGATCGCCGACCTCGGTCCAACCCGAGGCCTCGCCCCCGAGGGAGCCGTTGTCGTTGAAGGCGCCAGTGATCAGCAGGCTCCCGTCGCGGGACGCGGTCAGGCCATCGACCGTGGCCGATTTGGAGGCGGGAGTGTTTTCGCGGAAGTTGGCGCCGCTCTGGGCGCCCAGGGGCGTGGTCGGGTCGGCGCTTTCGACGACGACGATGGCGCCGGCGTTGAATTTTTTGGCCCCGCCCCATTCGAGCGTGTATTCGGTGGTCGTGCCGTTCCAGTTGGGGAGGATGAAAGCGACCGCTTCCCAGCCTTCGCTCGTCTGTTTGGTCTGGGCGATCTTGGTCCAGCCCCCGCCGGCTACGGCGAAGGTGATCCCGGTCGTCTCTATATAGGCCCAGATCAGCAGCGTGTCGCCTTTGGCGGCGGTGCCGGGCACGGTGTATTTGCGGCTGTTGACCGAGCTTCCGGCCAGCATCGACGCGGTCCGGACTTTCGGGTTGGCCATTACAGCTCGGAGTGCTCGATGACCACCGCGAAGGTCATGTTCTTGGGCGCGCCTTCGACCGCGGTGACGACCAGCCCCAGGAGGTCGCCGTCGGCGATCGGCTGATCGGCGGGGTCGGTCGTTTTCTTTTCGGTTTTGACTTCGATCCCGGTGAAGCCTTCGAGGTCGGTCCCGTTCTTCTGCAGCTTCGCCGTCGCTTTGGTCCCGGAATTGATCTTGTGGACGACCTTGACGACCTTCGCCGTCTGGCCCGTGCGCAGGCTGATCGCGAAGGGCGGGATGAAGTCGGTGTCCCCCGAGGCGACGCTGATTTCGTCGGGGATCGTGAAGATCTTGGTTTCGTACCAGACCCGGGAGCCGACCGAGGACCCTGGCGGCGCCGCGTCCATCCCCTCGGCGACGGTCCGCACCTCGGGTTCGTTCCCTTCCAGCTGTTTTTCGCGCACGTAGTCGACGACTTCGGCGAATTCGTTCGCGTTGAACTCGGTCGCCGCTTTCGGTTCCCCGGCGACGAGGTCGTGGAAGGTCAGCACCAGCCACGAGCCCTGGGCGATGGCGTCGTCGACTGCCGCTTCGAGCGTTTCCGCGTTCTCGACGAGCCCGTCGACCGACCAGCCTCGCAGCGTGTAGTCGTCTCGGGGCGGCGCCGTCTCCGGCCCGTGGGGAGTCGAGCGACCACCGCCGTAGTCGCGGATCGCCATGCGGCGACTTTTGTCCGCCTTGGCCGAGCCCTTCGGGTAGGCGAAGGTGGCGCGCAGGAACCCGTTTTCGTCGAGCCAGTCGCGCAGGCCGTTGAACTCGGCTTCCAGTTCCGCCTGCGTCGGGATCGAGTCGAGCCCGCTGGGCAGGTTGTGGTTCGTGACCGTGTAAGCGTGGCCGCCGATCTCCCAGTCGTGCTGGTCGCGGAGGATCCGCAGTTGTTCCAGCGTCAGCCGTTTTTCGCCAGCCACGGTGTCGACGATCACGTAGGCCGACGCGGGGTAGCGGTAGGCGGAGAGCTTGGGCAGGGCGAGGCTGAAGACGCTGGCGTAGTTGTCGTCGAAGCAGAAGCTGACGACTACCTTGGGACGGGTCGGGGCGGCGTAGATCCCCGCCACGTAGAGGGTGAATTTGGTCCCGAGGTTTTTGTCGGTGACGATGATCTGGGCGCGGTTGATCGCTTCCCAGTCGACCGTTCCGGTGACCGCGAAGGCGCCGGTCTCGAAGCTCTGCCGCTCCCAGGTGCTCTGCAGGGCGATCGGATCGTCTTCTTCGTCCCAGATCGTCACCTCGGCGAAATCGGTGCCGATGCTGCCCGAGGCAAGGCGCAATTTCACCGTTTTCATCCGGTCGGCGAAACTCAGCTGCGAGTGGAAGACGACGTGCTTGTTGGTCATGTCGACCGTCGCCAGTTCCGGCGAGGAGGCGATCGAGCTGCCGCCCGCTCCGTTGGTTTCGATCTTGTAGGAGCGATCTCCGTTGAGAGTCAGTTCGCCGCCGGCATCGGAGAAGGTGCCGGTCCCGTTGCCGGTCCAGCCGTGCCCGCTGGGGAACATCGCCAGCGGCTGCTCTTCGCGGATCGGGACGTCGGTCAGGCCCATGGCACGGAAACGTACCGATTAGTGGACCGCTCTGTTCCGAAGGGGACGTTTGTCCTATTCGCCGAGGGCGACCATCGTCGCCGCGGCCGACTCGGCCATCGAGGCCGGGTGATAGCCGCCCTCCTGGACCGCGCCGAGCGGGACGCCTAGACGAGCGGCGAGGTCGCGGACCTGGCGGGCCATCGCGGCGAAGTCCTCGCTCTCCAGGGTGCAGCCGGCAAGCGGGTCGGCGCGGTGGGCGTCGTAGCCGGCGGAGATCAGGATCAGGTCGGGCTCGAAGGACTCGGCCAGCGGGACCAGGGCCTGCTCGACCAGCGGCAGCCAGGTCTCGGCGCCGGAACCGGCAGGGACCGGCAGGTTCACGGTGAACCCCTCCCCCGCGCCGCTGCCGATGTCGGCGACCCGGCCGGTGCCGGGGTAGATCCCGCCCTGGTGGATGCTGGCGAAGAGCACGTCGGCGCGGTCGCGGAAGGCGGCTTCGGTGCCGTTGCCATGGTGGACGTCCCAGTCGAGGACGAAGACCTTGCGGGCGCCGAGGTCGTGGATCGCGTACTCGGCGGCGATCGCGACGTTGTTGAAGAGGCAGAAGCCCATCGCGCGGTCGGGTTCGGCGTGATGGCCGGAGGGGCGCACGGCGCAATAGCCGACCGTGTCCTCGCCTGCGAGCAGGGCACGGACCAGCTCGCAGGCGCCGCCGGCCGCGTGCAGGGCGGCGTCCCAGGAGCCGGGGACGACGACGGTGTCGGCGTCGATCCCGCCGCCGCCGTTGCGATCGAGCTCGGCGATCGAGTCGACCAGGCGCTCGCTGTGGACGAGCCGCAGCTGCTCCTCGGTCGCGGCCGGAGCCTGGCGGCGATCGGCCCCGAGCCACTCGAGCTCGGCCAGGTGGGCCTCGAGAGCGACGATCCGGTCGGGCACGTCGGGGTGCCCAGGCATCAGCTCGCGCGGGTCGTACTTGAGGCTGGAGGGGTGGCTGAGGTAGAGCATCGGCGTGACTCTACGCAGCCGGGGTACAGGCGTAGGCATGTCGAAGACCTTCCAGATCCTGAAGCGGACCGCGACCGAGTTCCAGGACGACAACCTCACCGACTGGGCGGCAGCGCTCACCTACTACGGCCTGCTCTCCCTCTTCCCGGCCCTGATCGCGATGGTCTCCCTGATCGGCCTCTTCGGCGACCCCCAGAGCACGACCAAGACGATCACGGAAATCGTGACCGAAATCGGCCCCGAATCGGCGGCCGACACCTTCGCCGGCCCGGTCGAATCGATCGCCTCCGAGCGCACCACCGCCGGCTTTGCCTTCGTGCTCGGAGTCGCAGTGGCGCTGTGGTCCGCCTCCGGCTACGTCGGCGCTTTCATGCGCGCCTCCAACGTTATCTATGAGACGCCGGAGGGCCGCCCGTTCTGGAAGCTCCGCCCCCTGCAGATCGCGGTCACCGTGGCGATGATCGCGATGACCGCCCTGCTGGCGGTGGGCCTCGTCCTCACCGGCCCGGTGGTCGAGGCCGTAGCCGGACCCATAGGCATCGGCGACACCGCGGTGACCGTCTGGGACATCGCCAAGTGGCCGGTAATGGCGGCTCTCTTCGTGACCATGGTCTCCGTCCTCTACTACGCATCCCCCAACGCCAAGCTCCGCGGCTTCCGCTTCGTCACCCCCGGCAGCGTCGTCGCAATAGTCGTCTGGGCCCTCGCCTCCGCCGCCTTCGCCCTCTACGTCGCCAACTTCGGCTCCTACGACAAGACCTACGGCACCCTCGGAGGCCTAATCGCCCTCCTCGTCTGGCTCTGGCTGACCAACGTCTCGATCCTCTTCGGCCACCAGCTCAACGCCGAGATCGAGCGCGAGGCCGAGATCGACGAAGGCGTCCCCCACGCCGAGCACGAGATCCAGCTGGAGCCGCGGGCGGCGCCGAAGGACGCAAAGGCCACCTGAGTAGACGCAGATTGACTGACTGACCTGGTAGATACACCCCCATGGCAGGGGAGCCTGATGGGACGCTGCGGGACTGGCGGGACATAGCCACCAAGCATGAGTGGGAAGTCCTGCTGCTCGGCAACGGCATGAGCATCAACGTCTGGGAGCCGTTCGGCTACCGCAAGCTGTACGACCGGGCGAAGCAACGGGGTCTTTCGGCGGAGGATCGCGACCTGTTCCGATCGACCCCGAACTTCGAGCGAGTGCTCGGCGACCTCCTCACCGCGATCAGGGTCACCGACGCCTATGGCCTCGGGAACGACCTGCTGGTCGAGCGCTACGACAGCATCCAGCGGGCGCTGATCAGCACCATCCGCGCCGTTCACCTCGGCCGGGCTTCCGATCGCACGCTGGAAACGATCAACGCGACGATGAAGCGCTTCGACTGGGTATTCACCACCAGCTACGACCTACTCGTCTACTGGGCGATGGCCTTCGATGGATTCAAGCCGTTCATGGACCACTTCCGCTTCGAAGGACGCTGTCAGTTCGACCCTGATCGCGCGGACGTGATTCCGGGCAAGATCCCGGTCTACTTTCTCCATGGGGCACTGCACCTTGTGGCCGGCTCTTCTGGGGCCACCTGGAAGCTCACCCAGACCAAGCTCGCCAACATCCTCGATCAATTTGGAAAGCCGATCGAGGGAGACGCCAGGGCGCGACCCCTACTGGTGACCGAGGGCTCGGCGGGCGACAAGCTGGTTGCGATCGAAGAGAACGTCTACCTCTCGCACGCCCTGAATGCCCTGCGCAAACCAGAGGGTCCGGTGGTCGTCTTCGGTAGCAGCCTCAGCGAGCATGACGCCCACCTGGCGAGCGCCTTGAGCGAGAAACGGGAGCGACCCATCGCCATCTCGATGCTGCAGGCGCCAAGGAAGGAACTCCTACTCGAGCAGTCCAACATCTATGGACGGCTCGAAGCCAGCGAGTTGCTCTTCTTCGACGCGACCACCCATCCGCTCGGCAGTCCCGCCCTCAGGGCCAAGCCGATCCCACAGTCCAAGCGCTAGGCGGCTATGCGCTTCCGAGGCGCCGGAACTTTTTTGGCTTCGACGGTCTTGCTGGTGCGATCCAACACCTGGACCTCTCCGCCGCCCTCCAGGCGAACCAGCTCCCGCGCCATCTTCAACGCGTCCGCTTTCGTGGCGCCGTGCGCAGTAGCGCGGCGATGGCCCTCTTTGATCACGTCCCAGCCTCGTCCACTGGCCTTCTTCACGTAGCGCGTATTCCGCATCCCGTCTCCTAATAGATCCTTGCCCGGACGAGTCTACGCCAGCCCCCGGCGCCTCGATTCGCCTACTTCCACATCTCCTCGTCCTCGAGGTAGTTGTGAATGACCTTGCCGTGCGGGAGGTCGAAGTCGTAGACGCCGAAGTAGCAGTCGATGATTTTGGTTGGGGCGAGGAGGTGCCAGGGGTCGACGGTGGAGACGGTGTCCATGGTCAGGGAGCCGCGGCCGGCGAAGAGCTTGGGGGTGCCGTCGGGGGCCGTGTGGAGGGTGGCGGGGACGTCGAGGCGGACCAGCTCGGCTACCGAGGGGGGTTTGTTCGGCTCGGCGTTGGGGAGGAGGCGGGTGGAGAGGACGGGGACGTCCTCCAGCTCGGATGGGTCGGCTAGGCGGTCGGCGACCATGGTCGCGGTCATGATCCGCTGGCCTTTGGGGCGCTCGACGGTGAAGATCATCTGCTCGCCGAAGGGGACGTCTCCCCCGCCCCAGTTGCGCTCGAAGACGGCGAGCTTCTTGGCGTAGCCCCAGATCTCGCGGCCGGCGCCGAGGGGGATCTCGTTGTCGACGAAGATGAACGGCTGGTAGAGGTAGGTCTGGTCGCCGAACTTGGCGCGGATCATGATGTAGGCCTCGTGGTAGGCGCCAAAGGTGGAGAACGGCACCCAGCGTGCCCAGGCGATGCAGGTCGGGACCTCGTCGGCGATCTCCAGGCCCGGCGGCAGCAGCTCTTCGACCCCGGCGGGGTCGGCCTCGTAGACGATGAAGCAGTCCTCGACCCCCCGGTAGAGGTAGGGCGGCGGCGCGTACATGCTGCCCGTCCCGATCGGCAGTGAATAGGAGGCTGCGAATGCTGCTTTATCCATGGTGTCCCTTTCTTGGCTACTTGGAGTCGAAGCCGCCGTCCACCACGTGGACGGCGCCGTTGACGAAGGAGGCGTCATCACTGGCGAGCCAGAGTGCGGCGGCGGCCAGCTCCTCGGGCTGGGCCCAGCGGCCGATCGGCGCCGATTCGACCGCCTTCATCACCTCGGCGTCGCCGGAGGCGAAGATCTCCCGCGTCATCCCGGTCTCAACCGCGCCCGGGCAAAGCACGTTGGCGCGGATGCCGCGGCGGGCGTAGTCGAAGCAGAGCTGGCGGGTGAAGCCGATGACGCCGTGCTTGGAGGTGGTGTAGGCGGCGCCGCCGTTGCCGCCGTTGAGGGCGGCCGTGGAGGCGACGTTGACGATCGCGCCGCCGCCGTGCTCCTGCATCTGCGGGATCAGCGCCCGGCAGGTGTGGAGCATCGCCTTCAGGTTGACGCCGAGGACGCGGTCCCAGAGCTCGTCCGGGGTGTCGGCCGCCGGCAGGTAGTCGTCGAGGATGCCGGCGTTGTTGACGAGGACGTCGACGCGGCCGAAGCGCTCCAGGGTCGCGGTCGCCATCGCCTCTACCGCGGCGCCGTCGGCGACGTCGGTCGGGAAGGCGATCGCCTCGCCGCCGCCGGCTTCGATCGCCTCGGCGCAGGCACGCACCGCAGCGGCGTCGATGTCGACCGCGGCGACGCCGGCGCCCTCGCGCGCGAAGAGCTCGGCCGTCGCCTGGCCGATCCCGGAGCCGGCCCCGGTCACGACCGCGAACTTGCCCTCGAGGCGGCCGGCGCTCACCGGGCGCTCCCGGCGCCGACGCGGCGGCGCTCGCCCAGCTGGTCGGCGGCGAGCATCTGGCGCAGCACCTTCTTGTCGAACTTGCCGACGCTCGTCTTCGGAATCTCGTCGAGGAAGGCGAACTCGTCCGGCAGCCACCACTTGGCGACCCGCGGGGCGATGAACTCGCGCAGCTCCTCGGGCTCGACTCCCTCCCCCGGGGCGACGACGCAGGCTAGCGGCCGCTCGCTCCAGCGCTCGTCCGGGAGCGCAATCACCGCCGCCTCGGCCACCGCTGGGTGCGCCATCAGCGCCGACTCGATGTCGACCGAGGAGATCCACTCGCCGCCGGACTTGATCACGTCCTTGGCGCGGTCGGTGATCCGCAGCCAGCCATCGCCGTCGAGGGTGCCGACGTCGCCGGTGCGCAGCCAACCGTCGTGCATCGCCGCGGCGCTGGCGCCCGGGTTCTCGAAGTAGGAGCCGATCACGGTCGGGCCGCGGAGCTCGACCTCGCCGGTGGTGACGCCGTCGTTGGGCGCCGGGCTGCCGTCGTCGGCGACGATCCGCGCCTCGTAGAACGGAGTGAGACGGCCAGCGTGCTCACGGCGGCGCCAGCGCTCCTCCTCCCCAGCCCCGGGCGGATCGTGGGCGAGCGCGGCCCCGGGCAGCGTCTCGGTCATCCCCCACCCCTGCACGACCTTGACGTCGTGGCGGCGCTCGTACTCGCGCATCAGCTCAGGCGGGACCTGGGTACCGCCGCAGATCGCCAGCTCGAGGCTCGAGAGGTCGGCGCCCTCCTCCCGCAGCAGGTCCATCCAGATCGTCGGCACGCCGCAGGTGGCGGTGATCCGCTCCTCGCCGATCAGCCGCGCCAGGTGCGGGGACTGGACGAAGCGTCCCGGCATCACCAGGTCGGCACCGACTGCACCGGCCAGGTAGCCGAGGTTCCAGCCCATCGCGTGGAACATCGGGACGACGGCGAGGACCCGGTCGCGCTCGGAGATGCGGTAGGCGTCGTGGCCGGCCATGACCAGCGTGTGCAGGCAGAGGGCGCGGTGGCTGTAGAGGACGCCCTTGGGGTCGCCGGTGGTACCGGACGTGTAACAGAGGGCGGCGCCGGCGCGCTCGTCGAGCTCGGGCCAGTCGAAGCCGTCATCCTCGGCGGCCAGCAGCTCCTCGTAGCGCAGCGGATCCGGGAGCTCGCCCGGATCGCCGTCCCCAATCACGACGAAGCGCTCGACCGAGTCGAGCAGCGGCAACACCCGCTCCATCTCCCCTACCAAGGCCGGGTCGACGAGCAGGACGCGGTCGCCGGCGTGGTTGATCGTGAAGGCGATCTGCTCGGGGGACAGTCGGGGATTGAGCGTGTGCAGGACGGCGCCGCTGCAGGGGACCGCGTAGTAGGCCTCCAGGTGCTCCTGGGTGTTCCAGGCGAAGCTGCCGACCCGGTCGCCCGGCTCGACCCCAAGCCCGCGCAGCGCCGCGGCCAGTCGGTCGGCGCGCGCCCCGACCGCCGCCATCGTCGCCCGGGTGCGGGTGCCCTCGGCGTCGCGCTGGGTCACCACCTCGGCCCGGCCGTGGACCGTGCGGGCCCGGCCGAGCACATGGGTCAGGGTCAGCGGGAAATCCTGCGTCCCTCCCACCAACCCCGCGGTCACAGCGAGGAGCCCCCGTCGGCGACCACGGTCTGGCCGGTGACCATCTCCAGCTCCGGGTTGGCGAGCAGCTCGACCAGCGCCGCGCAGTCTTCGCCGGTAACGCCGCGGCCGACCGGGTTCGCCGCGTTGGCGGCGGCGAGGCGCTCCTCCCAGGTGTCCGGGAACATCGCCCGGAAGGCGGCGGTGTCGATCGCCCCCGGGGAGACGGTGATGGCGCGGACGCCGCGCGGCGCCAGCTCTTTCGCCAGGTAGCGGACGATGTGCTCGCCGAGCGCCTTGGCGGTGCCGAGCGAGCCGTAGTTGGGGATCACGAAGCGGGCGCCGCGGCTGGAGACGTAGAAGACGGTGCTGCCCTTGCCGAGCAGCGGCAGCGCCTCGCGGGTGAGGTTGACGAGGGCGAGGCCGTTGACAGCAATCGCCTCGTCGAGCTCCTCGGGCTCGGCCTCCAGCAGCGGCCCGGTCAGCGCCTTGGCGGCGCAGTGGACCAGCTGGTCGAGCCGGTCGACCCGGGCCGCGACGGCGCCGAACAGCTCCCGCACGCCTTCCGATCTCCCGACGTCGGCCTTGACCAGGTGGCCGCGCCCGCCGGCCGCCTCGACCGCCGCCAGCGCCTCCGCGGCGGCGTCGTCATTCGAGTGGTAGTTGATGAAGACGTCGGTGCCGGAGCGGGCGAAGCGCTCGGCGATCGACCGGCCAATGCCGCTGGAACCGCCGGTAACGCAGATCGACACGGCTCAGCCCCCGGGCAGGGCTTCGATCTTCTCCTCGCCCGCCTCGACCGTCAGGGTCACCCCAAAGCGCTCGATGATCGAGCCGGAGCACTCCCGCATCGTCGTCCACTCGGGCGATTCCGCGCTCTTCGCCATCGCCTCCCTGTCGGTAAAGACCATCTCCGCGATCCGATAGTGCATCGGCTCGGCGCCCTCGAAGCCGTCGGTCGTGCGACTGGTGACCAGGCGCTCCAGATGCGGCACCGCAGCGGCCCGTGGGCAATGCGTGTCCGCGTAGTACTGCTCGAAGGCGTCGACGTCCTCGGGCTTCGGCGCGGACCAGTACGCGAACAGCTTGTACATGGGCAAATGCTCCTCATTAGGTGGTAGGGACCCGGACTTCGACCCTGGCAGACCGCACGTCCGGTCGGGCCGAATGGATTGGACCGCCTTGTGGAATCGACGAACCCCGCCGCCGGGCACGCGGGCAGGCCCAAAACCCGAAAGTAGCCTCGGCCCAGTGACCGACCCCGAGCTGGAGCCGCTGCTGGTCATGGAGCCGCTGGCGGCGTTTCTCGACGAGGCGGGCCTCGGGACGGGGGAGATCGAGGCGACGGAGCTCGGCGACGGGCATTCGAACGTGACGTACCTGCTGAAGCGGGGTGCCAAACGACTGGTGCTGCGCCGTCCGCCGCGCGGGCCGCTGCCGCCGTCGGCGCACGATGTCCTGCGCGAGGCGCGGTTGCTGCGAGCGCTGGAACCGCTGGGACTTCCGGTGCCGGCAGTGCTGGCGGTCTGCGAGGACGAGGCTGTGATCGGCGCGCCCTTCTACGTGATGCCATTCGTCGAGGGGCACGTCCTAAGCGACACCCTGCCGGCAGGATTCGGCGAGGGCGCACCTCAACAGATCGGCGAGGAACTGGTCGACGCCCTGGTGCGCCTGCACGCAATCGACTTCGAGGCGGCAGGACTCGGTGAGTTAGGGCGCTCCGATGGCTATCTGGAGCGCCAGCTGAAGAGATTCAACGGCCTGCTCGAGTTGAACGCAACCCGCCCACTGCCAGACCTGGAGCGAGTCGGCGACTGGCTCGCCGGAAACCTGCCCGCGTCGCCGCCGACAACCCTGGTCCACGGCGACTACCGCTTGGGCAACGTGATGTTCGCCCCCTCTGAGCCACAATTGGTGGCGATACTCGACTGGGAGATGGCGACGATCGGCGACCCCCTGGCGGACGTCGGCTACATGACTGCAATGTGGTCTCATGCCAATGACCCACCAAACCCGGTCGCCGACCTCTCGCGGGTGACCCGGTTGCCCGGCTTCCCGTCAGGCGAAGCGCTGGCGCAGCAGTACGCCGAAGCAACCGGCCACTCACTCGATGCCCTGCGCTGGTACCAAACGCTCGCGATCTGGAAGGCAGCAGTCTTCCTCGAGGGCAGCTTCAAGCGCTACCAGTCCGGCTCAACCGTCGACCCCTACTTCGCAGGCTTACGCGAGGGCGTCGAGCGTCTCGGGCAGCTGGCCCGAGCGCGTGCGGGTATTTAACACGCCAATCGGCGAACGCGCACTTTCGCCAATTGACAGTGAGGAAGGCGCGGGAGACGCTCTCGGTGCCTCGCCAACAGTTTGCCTTGGCGAGGGACCTCACCCATATCTAACCGAGGAGAGTCATCCCAATGAACGGACGCAAGACTACCGTTGGCCTCTGCATGCTCTGTGCGCTGGTTTTCAGTGCCTTCGCGGCTCAAAGCGCCAATGCGATCACCGGCACAACAGCCTTTACATGCAAAAAAGTGGGACCACCAGAAGGACAGTTCACGGGCTCGCACTGTATTGCAACTCAGCCCGACGCCTCATGGGCGCACGTTCCATTTGCATCGAACACAACAACAACCACGACAGCCAACAATGAAGATGAAGCGGGGGAAAAAATCCCGACGATTTTCAAAGCAACGGTCGGTGGCCTCCCGCTCGAAATCGAAGCCAAAACGGTCAGTGGCTCTGGGTGGATGACAAACGCCATAGCGGCATCTGGCGAACACTACGTCCACAAAGCCAGCTTATTCACATTCGAAGAAGCAATCGTCAAAAGCCCGGCCGGTAAAGGTTGCAAAGTCTATACAGACAAAGAAGGCGAAAAAGGCGCTGAAGGTGTCTTCCACACGACGGAACTGCTGGCGACCACGGAAGGACAGGGCATGGGATTGAAATTCACCCCAGCAGCAGGGGAAGTTTTTGCAACGTTCGTCATCAGCGGCTGCGAAGGAGGCCTCGGAGCGCTGAACAAAACACATTCGCTCACGGGCAGCGTCGTAGGGACGCCTGCAGGCGGGACAACCAATTTCACCCATGAAGCAACCACATCGCAGAACACGCTGAAACTCAGCGGCAGCAAAGCCGGCATCAGCGCTAGCTGGACAACAAAGGGCAAAGACCCACTGATTGGAGGAGATGAATACCGGGCGCTGAGCATGACAACAGTTTCAACACGCTAGTCGCACCTCTGCTACGAACGCAGTTGTCCCTACAGGCTGGGGACAACTGCGTTCCCGCTTCCGGTTTCCGCGCGGCCAACGTGCGATGGCGCTCAGGGACCAGCGGCGCGGAGCAGCAGATCGCAGTAGCCGTCAGCAATCTCGTCAGGCGAGAGGCGGCCGCGGGGGCTCAGCCACTGCGGCGTGTAGTTGACCATCCCCAGTAGGGCGAGCTGGGCGAAGGCGCGGTCGGGGAAGGCCATGGTGCCGTCCTGCTCTCCGCGAGCGAGGACGTCGCTGAGGAGTTGCTCGAAAGCGCGGCGCTGCGCGCGGATGCGGCGCCACTGGGGCTCGCGCTCGATTACGTGGCGCTCTTGGGCGAAGACCAGCATGTGGTCGCGGTGGGTGGCGATCTGGGTTAGCCAGGCGCGGAGGAGGTCGCGCAGCTGCTGCTCGGGTGGGGCCGCGGCGGCGGCGATCTCCCTCGCCTGCTCGAGCAGCGGCTCCATGAGGTCGTCGCAGATGCTGAAGAGGAGCTGATCCTTGCTCTCTATGTAGTGGTAGAGGCCGCCGGCGGCGAGGCCGGTGGCCTCGGTTAGGTCCTGCATCGAGGTCTCCTGGTAGCCGTGCTCGGCGAAGAGGCGGGCGGCGGTGGCGATCACCTCGCGGCGGCGGCGTTCGTAGCGCTCGCGCAGGGCCGGCCGGGTCGGGGGCGAGGTCAGCGCCATCGTGGGAACTCTAGAGCAATACCGAGCAACCCCTCGAAATTCGAGCGCTCATTCGGTATACATCAGGGATGGACTTCGACCTTTCTGGCGAGCATCGCCTGATCCAGACGACCGTCCGCGACTTCGCCCAGCAGGAGGTGGCCCCGGCTGCCGAGGAGCTGGACCGGGAGAAGCGGTTCCCTTACGAGATAGTCGCCAAGCTCGGCGATCTGGGGCTGATGGGCATCCCCTTCCCCGAGGAGTACGGGGGCGGCGGGGGCGACTCGCTCGCCTACGCGATCGCCGTCGAGGAGCTCACCCGCGTCGACTCCTCGGTCGCGATCACCCTCTGCGCCCACACCTCTCTCGGCACCCAGCCGATCTACCTGTTCGGCGACGAGGAGCAGAAGCGCGAGTGGATGCCGCAACTCTGCTCCGGCCAGAAGCTCGGCGCTTTCGGGCTGACGGAGCCCGAGGCCGGCTCCGACGCCGGCAACGTCCGCACCAAGGCCACGCTCGACGGGAACGAATGGGTGATCGACGGCGCCAAGCAGTTCATCACCAACGCCGGCACCGACATCTCCGGCATGGTCTGCATCACCGCCCGCACCGGCGAGGACGAGATCTCCAACCTGATCGTCCCCAACGGCACCCCCGGCTACGAGCAGGGCGAGCCGTACCGCAAGATGGGCTGGAACGCCTCCGACACGCGGCCGCTCACCTTCGACGGCGCCCGCGTGCCCGAGCACAACCTGCTCGGCCCGCGCGGGATGGGCTTCCGCCAGTTCCTGCAGGTGCTGGACATCGGCCGCATCGGCGTCGCCGCGATGGGCGTCGGGCTCGCCCAGGGGGCGCTCGACGAGGCGCTCGCCTACGCCAAGGAGCGGCGCGCCTTCGGCCAGCCGATCTCCAAATACCAGGCGATCCAGATCAAGTTGGCCGACATGGCGACCGAGATCGAAGCCGGCCGCCTGCTCGTCTACAAGGCGGCGCTGCAGAAGGACCGTGGCGAAAACTTCTCGCTGACCGCGGCACAGGCGAAGCTGAAGACCGGGCGGCTGGCGGTGCGGTGCGCGGAGGAGGCGGTGCAGATCCACGGCGGCTACGGCTACATCGAGGAGTACCCCGTCTGCCGCTTCTACCGCGACGCGAAGATCCTCACGATCGGCGAGGGCACCGACGAGGTGCAGCAGATGGTCATCGCCCGCGCCCTCGGGGCATGAGGTGTTCGCCCGGGTCCTGATCGCCAACCGCGGCGAGATCGCGGTGCGGGTCGAGCGCACGCTGCGACGGCTCGGGATCGAGTCCGTCGCCGTGTACAGCGACGGCGACGGCGACGCCCCCCATGTGCGCGGCGCCAACCGGGCGCTGCGAATCGGGCCAACGCCGGCGCGCGAGTCCTACCTCGACGCCGAGCGAGTCATCGACGCGGCGCTGCGCAGCGGGGCCGAGGCGGTGCATCCCGGCTATGGCTTCCTCTCCGAGAGCCCCGAGTTCGCCCGTGCCTGCGCCGAGGCCGGGCTAACCTTCGTCGGGCCGGGACCGGAGGCGATGGCACTGCTCGGCGACAAGGTCGCGGCTAAGGCCGCCGCGGAGGCGGCCGGAGTGCCGATTCTCCCTGGGCTAAGCCGCGAGCGACTCGGCGACGAAGAGATCATCGAGTGGGCCGCGAGTGCGGAGTTGCCGCTGCTGCTGAAGGCGGCGGCGGGCGGCGGCGGCAAGGGAATGCGCGTCGTCACCAACCTCGACGACCTCCCCGAAGCGATCGGCGCGGCGCGGCGCGAGGCGCAGGGCGCCTTTGGCGACGACCGTCTGCTGGTCGAGCGCTACCTCGAAGCCTCCCGCCACATCGAGGTGCAGATCCTCGGCGACTCCCACGGCAACGTCGTCCACCTCGGCGAGCGCGAGTGCAGCCTACAGCGCCGCCACCAGAAGGTGATCGAGGAGTCCCCCTCCCCCGTCGTCGATGCCGAGCTGCGCGAGCGGATGGGCGCCGCCGCGGTGGCGCTGGCGCGCGAGGCCGGCTACGTCAACGCCGGCACGGTCGAGCTGATCGCCGAGCGCGACGACCCCGGCGCGTTCTTCTTCCTCGAGGTCAACGCGCGGCTTCAGGTCGAGCATCCGGTGACCGAGGCGGTGACCGGCCTCGACCTGGTCGAGCTGCAGCTACGGGTCGCCTCCGGGGAGCCGCTCGGGTTCGGGCAAGAGGACGTGCGGATGGACGGCCACGCCGTCGAGGCACGGATCTACGCCGAGGACCCGTCGCATGGCTTCCTTCCCTCGGCCGGGCGCGTCGTCGCCTACGACGAGCCGGCCGGAGCGCGGGTCGACAGCGGTGTCGAGGCCGGGACCGAGATCGGCACCGACTACGACCCCATGCTGGCCAAGGTCGTGGCGCACGACCCGGACCGCGGCGCCGCGCTGGCGCAGCTCGACCGCGCCCTCGGCGACCTCGTCCTGCTTGGCCCCGTCACCAACACTGCCTACCTACGTGCACTACTGGCGCGGCCCGAGGTGCGGGCGGGAGATCTGGACACCGGCCTGATCGAGCGCCTCGGCGACGAGATCGCCGCGCCGCCGGCCGAGCCGGTCCTAGCCGCAGTCGCCTTCGCGGTGCTGCTCGGCCCTCCCCCCTCCGACGATCCCTGGGACGCGCGCGACGGCTGGCGGCAGACCGGCCCGGCCCGGGCGCGGGCGCGGCTTGCCGGACCCGCGGGCGAGGTCGACGCCGCGGTGCGGGCCGCCGGCGCAGGCTGGGAGTGGGAGTCTGGGGCCGGCTCCGGCACCTTCCTCTTAGACGGCGAGGAGCTGGAGGTCGACGGGTCGTCGCGACGGCTCCGAATCGAGCACGACGGCGACGGTGTCTGGATCCTCGACGGCGCCGCCGAACCAGTCCACTTCACCCCCGTCGTCGAGGCCGGCGCTCTAGCCGCGACCGGCGGAGGCTCGCTGGAGGCACCGATGCCCGGGGTCGTGATCGACGTCCGCTCCAAGTCCGGCGCCGTAGTCGAGGAGGGCGACGTGCTCGTCGTCCTCGAGTCGATGAAGATGGAGCTCTCGGTCCAGGCGCCGCGCGACGGTGTCGTCGCCGACGTCCTGGTCGGCAAGGGCGAGCAGGTCGCCCGCGGACAGACCTTGATCGCCCTGACCAGCGAGGAGGAGGCAGGATGACCGAGCTGCGGACCCACGCTCATCCCGGCACCCCGGAGTTCGAGCGCAACGAGGCCGAGCACCGGCGACTGGCGGCGGAACTGGCCGAGCGGCTGGCGCGCGCGGCCGGGGGTGGTGGCGTGAAGGCGCGCGAGCGTCACGCGGCGCGAGACAAGCTGCTGCCACGGGAGCGGGTGGACCGCCTCTGCGACCCCGGCTCCCCGTTCCTCGAGCTCTCGCCGCTGGCGGCCGAGGACCTGTACGACGGCGCCGCGCCGGGCGCCGGGATGATCGCCGGGATCGCCCGCGTGCACGGCCGCGAGGTCGTCGTCGTCGCCAACGACGCCACCGTCAAAGGCGGTACGTATTACCCAATGACCGTGAAGAAGCACCTCCGCGCCCAGGAGGTCGCTCTCCACAACCGCCTCCCCTGCATCTACCTGGTCGATTCCGGCGGCGCCTTCCTGCCGATGCAGGACGAAGTCTTCCCCGACCGCGAGCACTTCGGCCGCATCTTCTTCAACCAGGCGACGATGTCGGCAAGGGGCATCCCCCAGATCGCCGCGGTGATGGGTTCCTGCACCGCCGGCGGTGCCTACGTGCCAGCGATGAGCGACGAGACCGTGATCGTCCGCGACCAGGGCACGATCTTCCTCGGCGGCCCCCCGCTGGTGAAGGCGGCGACTGGCGAGGAGGTGACGGCCGAGGAGCTAGGTGGCGGTGAGCTGCACGCCCGCACCTCGGGCGTGGTCGACCACCTGGCAGAGGACGACGCGGACGCGCTGCGAATCGTGCGCTCGATCGTGGCGACGTTGCCGCCGAAGCCAGCGGCCCCGTGGGAGCGGGTCGCCGCCGAGGAGCCCGCCGTCGACCCGGCGACCCTCCATGGCGCCGTCCCGCCGGACAGCCGCACCCCGTACGACCCGCGCGAGATCATCGCCCGCATCGTCGACGGCAGCCGCCTGCACGAGTTCAAGGCCGAGTACGGGACGACGGTCGTCTGCGGCTTCGCCCACATCCACGGCCACCCGGTCGGGCTCGTTGCCAACCACGGCATCCTCTTCAGCGAGAGCGCCCTGAAGGCAGCCCACTTCGTCGAGCTCTGCGACCAGCGCCGAGTGCCGCTGCTCTTCCTGCAGAACATCTCCGGATTCATGGTCGGGCCCGAGTACGAGGCCGGCGGCATCGCGAAGGACGGCGCAAAGATGGTCGCCGCAGTCTCCACCGCCCGCGTCCCCAAGCTGACCGTGATTGTCGGAGGCTCCTTCGGGGCGGGCAACTACGGCATGTGCGGCCGCGCCTACTCGCCCCGCTTCCTCTGGATGTGGCCCAACGCCCGCATCTCAGTGATGGGCGGCGAGCAGGCCGCGACGGTGATGACCGAGGTCGGCCAGCCCGAGGTCGGCGCCCAGCTCCGCGACCAGTACGAGCGCCAGGGCAGTCCCTACTACTCCACCGCCCGCCTCTGGGACGACGGCGTCATCGACCCGCTCGACACCCGCCGCATCCTCGGCCTGGCGCTTGGGGCGTGCGCAAACGCGCCGCTTGAGGAACCCGCGGCGCCTGTGTTCAGGATGTAACCACTAGCTGCCGGGGGTTTCCTGGGTGGAGAGAGAGGCGACCTTCCATTCGCTCCCTTCCTGTTCCATCAAGATGACATGGTTTTTCCCGCCAGCGCCGTGGAAGAAGGCGAAGGCGAGATTGCCGTTCACCCTCATCGCCGCAAGTGGTTCGGTCATCGGGTTTTTAAGGCTTTCCGGCGACGCCCTCTTGGCCAACCCTTCGAGGCTTTTCACGCAGCTGGTCTTTACGATGCCATTCCCTCTTTCTTCGAGCCGTTCGATCATTTCGGGAGCGAGCGTTTCGCACTGACCTTCATAGTCTCCTTCGGCCCGGGCTTCCAAGTTTGCTTCGACAACCCTCGACGCAGCTTCGCGTTCCTCGACCGTCGATTCGATCCCAGCCGTAGCGAGTTCGCCGTTTTCCCCTTTGCCGGCGAATTCGGCACTCGGTTCATCGCTGTCAGTGCTCGACGGCACGCTTGCCGCCGAGGATGAGCCGTCCCCTGAACTACTCCCACAGGCGGCGAAAGTCACCAGTGCCCCAACACACAACAGCGCGGCGACGACCTCTCTTCGCAAGAAGAGGAGCACGTCAGATCGTGCAGTCCGTGAGCCCGTATTCGAGCGCCAGTTCATTGGCCTTTGCAAAGGGGAGCTTCTCTTCCGCGCCGACAGGATCCGCTTCGACCTTCGCAACCCCGTCTTCGAACGCGGCAACAATCGCTTTCACCTGCTTCTCGTCACCTTTCGGCGGACTTAGGTCGCCGAGTTCCTCCGTCATCGTCTGCACCGGCGACACAAGCGCCTCGCTCACGACTTCCGCCTCTTCAGACGGGTCAACATCACCGTCGTCCACGAGATCTTCCGTACCCTGCTTTCTCTCTTGTTCAGCCTCAACGCAGATCGCATTTGCCTCTTCCACGAACGCCGACTTCTTCAGCGGACCGGAGTCACCTGACCCACAACCGATCAGGGCGAATGCAACCACGGGCAGCGCGAGAATTGCCAAGAGGGAAAGACCCATGACGCTGCGATTTCCTGAAAGCATCGGCGCTCCTGCCTATTCGCTTTTCTTCACTGCTTCTGCGTTCCCGTCCTGCAGTTTCCCCCTGAGAACGGCCACATTCGTTCCCGCCTCAGCGGGCAGATCAAGAACCGAGTTGACCAGCGGGTCGATGAAGAAGGAGAAGATCCCTCCGCATCCCTCCGCCCGTGGCACCGTGAACGAGTCGGTGACGAGCGTGCTGCCGGCGATCGTCGTGATTGAGAACGCTTTGTTGAACGTGAAAGCTCCCGCGTCGCCTTTCAGGGCACCATCAGTGCTGCTAGTGAAATCAAGTTGGATTGGTACCGACTCCCATCCGAGATAGCAGTTACTACCGAGAAGCGGGTTTTCCAAGTGGAATTTCGCCGGCAGCCCAAGCGCGGTTCCTTTTTCAAGGAGAAGGTTTTCGGTACTCAGGCTAACCTCGGTGAGCCCTTTGGAAGGGCCAGTCAGTTCAAGCGTCGCATTGACTGCGGATGAACCATCTTCAATTTCCTTGTTGAACCAATCTTGAAGGAATTGCGGCCACCAACTCGGGGCCGTCACGCCAACCATCCCGCGGGGGACTGGTTGAGACGTTTTTGAGAGAGTGTCGCCATTCTCGGCGCCATAGAATTTGATTTCCGACCCTTCGCCTTCAAAGCCGCCCTGCAGCGTCACCGGATTTAGGATCGTGACGCTTCTGTTGCCGATTTCGAAGGCGCCGCTTTCGATCACCGCGTGGACGCAATCGCTTACCGTCGGCTTGCTCAGTGGGCACTCGGCGAACTGGGCGAACTGTTTGCTGGGATTGTGCGACGAGCCGAACGCGCTCGACGCAATGATCAGCAGTCCGAGCAGCGCCCCGATAACCCCTTTCCCACTCAGCTTTCGCATCCCTTTTCTCCCTCCACCGCTTCCGAAGATCTGAGTGGATCATGCCTCTTGATCAAAGTCAAGACTCTCGTGTTTATCTGGCATTCTGCCTTAGCCAAGGCCCCGTCGCTCTCGCGACGGGGCCTTGGCTCCTCACCAAACTGCGATAGGTCAATCGACCGGCATCGGCCAAACGTTGACCACCCTCGGGCTCAGAATGTTGTTTTGCTGATCGGATTGAAGGTGTTCTCTCCTACTGCCTTGGCCTCAAATGTCCCGCTGCCTTCGATTCCCGCTTTGATGGTGGGTTCGCCGGTGCCCATTTTCAGCGTGTTCGCCGTTGTCACTCCTTCGTGCGTGGTCGCGGCTGTCGCGCCTTCGGGCGTGGCGATTACGCTGCCCGAG
>Ga0307503_10000173_pt1 | contig 21514 bp, 25 predicted proteins | sample 17_S_MG_FD_194514 | JGI IMG/M metagenome (GOLD analysis project Ga0307503, IMG submission 194514) | Soil microbial communities from Populus trichocarpa stands in riparian zone in the Pacific Northwest, United States - 17_S | ecosystem: Environmental > Terrestrial > Soil > Riparian zone > Trees... | reverse complement strand
GTCGTCGGCAGGTTGCTGCGACCCGCGTCTACCTGCCCGCGCGGTCACGCCACCTTCGCCGCCGGTTTCACCTTCGCCACCTTCGCCACCTTCGGGCGGCGGCGGCACGGGCGGCACCACCACGAGCTCGCCCTGTGCGACCCACTCGAGGCACGTGTCAGTGGTCAGCGCCTTGTCGAGGCCCACTTGCTCGGTCGCCGTGCACGCGATCGTCACCGTGGCCATACCGACTGTCGGCGGCACCGTGGCGAACGCACCTTCGCCGATCCCAATGTGTTTGACGTGTGGCGCCGTGTTTTGAAATACCGTCGTCGTTTCGTCCGCGCGTGGCAGTTCGCCCGGCAGTAAGATCCGCATTAGATAATCTCGCGTCTGCCGTCTTCCGGCGCTTGAGGTATGTCGGTGATGATCAGCAGCCCGTCGCCCGTCCACTGCGCGACCTGCGGCGACTTGACCGCGGCTGCCCATGTCACTGACTCGGTCTGATTCAGCCCGATCAGCGTAAACGGCAGCCCCGATCGCGGCGCAGGTGGCGGCGGCGGGATCGAAATCACGCGGGTCGTACCGAGGTGAATATTCATCACGTGCGTGGACGCGTTTTGCAGCGCCAATGTGACTACGCGCGGCATGTCAGATTCCGTTCATGTAGACGCCGGCCAATGGGTATTCCCACGCGACGCCACCAATGCGGCCAACGGAATTGATCTCAAGGATCAAGTTTTTGGCCTGCGGCGGTAGCTCTTGCTGCTCGAGTGGCAGCTCGAGGTGCACGACGATCGGGCTGCGCGAGTACATGATCGCGCGCGGTGTCGCGCCCGTGTTGATCGTGTCGAGGAACTGCCACCAGTCGACAGATTTCACGGTCCGCGATTTCTCCGTGAACACGCGCAGAATCGTGTCGCGCGGCGACGCTCCGCCCGCGGTGCTGACCGGCGTTTTCTCGATATAGCGATACTTGGCAAGCGGCAGCAGCAATGTATCCGGGAAGCGCGTGCCCTTGGTATTGTTGATCACCGCGTCTTCCATCGCGTGCAGGTCGTTTAGAACTTCCTGCGCGAGCTTGTCGCCGCCGCCCCATGCTGTAGAGCTGCCCGTTGCAGGTGGCGCAGCGGAGATCTGCGGCACGTTGACGTTATTCAACAGGCCCGTCGCACCGGTTTCGGTGATGCCGATCGCGCCGATCACTTCGATCTTTTGCTCGAAACCATCACGCACCGCCTGCGCGAGTCGTGTTTGCAGCGGCACGCCCGCTCGAGCCGTGCGCTGCAGGTCGAGCCACGACCAGCCATAGCCGAGGCCGATCGTCTCGACCGTGTTTACGAATTTCTTCGCGAACGTCGCTACCTTCGGGATGTCGTCTGCGTAGTTCGCGACGATCTTGGCCATGCCGGTGCGATCCCATTGCGAATAGGCCCACGTCTCAGCGCCGGGATCGACTTCGGACGTGATCGGCACGAACTGCCGCGCCTTGAAAGGCGGGCGTTCAATATCCGCGGTGCGAGCTCGCATGTATTCGAGCTGCTGCGTGAGCACCGTGGTTTCGTTCGCGTCGAGGCGATCTTCACCGTAAACGCTCGCGCGGTGCAGAATCAGGTGCGCGAGCACGCGATCGATCGCCTGCGCATCTAGCCGATCGTTCGACAGCTTGCCGAGCTCGGCCGCGAGATGATCGCGGCGGATCGCAGGCATGGGAGGTGGTTGCAAATAGAGCATGGTTCCGCTTCTCAGTCCTTTCGAGCGTTGCCGCCCCTGCAGTCACCCTTAGAAGATCGACACCTCGAGCAGCGCCAAGCTGCCCGCCGTTGCGTCCGTGATGAACATCGCCCAGTCACATTGCGCGGCTGACGCAGTGTCGACGTCAGCCCGGAACGAGCCGATCTCAGTGCCGCCCGCACCTGCCGCATACCGCACGAAGGCCGGCGTAAAGCGCAGCACGTTGCTTTCTGCGAGCACCCAAATGCGACCGCGGCGCAGCACGGGCGTGGGCCGCAGCGCGGGCCAGTCGACGCCACCTTCCCGCGATTGATCCCACGGCACCACGCCATACAGGTTCGTCTTGTTGGTGACGTCGGTGGCTGCAGCCGGCAGCTTCGCAGCACCGCGCGGCTTGCCTGCCGTCTTGTCGACGCAGAGCATTTTGCCGATCTTGACCGACACGCCGGGCACGGTCGTGTCGACGTACCGCGTGAAATCCTCGGTCATGAGACCGAGCAGGCCATCGGGCGCTAGATTCGTGTATGACGTTTGCATGTCGGTCGTAATCCCTTTCGGTGTGCTCGAGGCCCTACGGCTTGAAATCCGGTGCGCTGTAGGACAGCGGCTTGCGCCACTCAGGCACCCACTTGGAATCGGTGCGCGTCACGGGCTGCCGCACCGGGGCGATCGTCGCACGCGCGGCACCGATGCTGCCCGGACCGTCCGCGCGTGGCTCGACGCTCGCTAGCGCGTCGAATGCGGTAGAAATCTGATCGTCGGTGCGATCCTTCGCTACGAAGGCCGGATTGATCTTGGCGATGAAAGCGACCTGCATGTCGCGCACGCTCATGCCGTCCATGCGCGTTGCGTCATCGCCTAATACCGGCTTGACGCGCTCGATCACGGCCGACCGCTCGCGTGCGGCGGCCTCGATCTTGGCGGGGGCCTCGCGCAGCGCGGCCTCGAGCTGATCGATGCGATCTTCCAGCGTCTTGATCTTTTCGTCGCGTTCGTCGCGCTCGATCACGACTTCGCCCAGTGCGTCCGTACGCACCGACAAGGCCTGCAAGATCTTCGGAGCTACTTCGCGCGGCACCTCAACGTGCGCGCCGTCTAGGTCGATCGTCGTCATATCCATGCGTGCACGTTGCTTTCCTGCCGCCGTAAGCGGCGTCGAAATACTCAAGGCGTCGGCTGCGTCCAGCCTGAATACGGTCGCATCGGGCTGCGCTTCACCCTCAGCCGCGTCTATGCGCAGCGCGATGTCACGGCCTGCACGCCCCCAATTGCGCGGCCCAAGCGCGACATGGTTGTAGACAATGTCGCGCTGTACTTGGTCGTACTTTTGGCCGCGGAAGGTGCCGGGCGTCGCGTCGATCCGGCAGCGGTAGCCGCAGGAGATCTCGCGCCGCTCGCCACGTTCGACCGCAGCGATCGCGTCGGCCTCCTGCACGGTCACGGCCGCCGCGACTAGCTCGCCGTCCGCGCGGACATCTTCGGACACGATGCCGATCGACAGCTTGCGGACGTTCGCCGGGCTGATCATTTCGGTCGGGTGCAGATCGGTCAGCGGCGCAGCGCGCAGCGTCGCGAGCGACTGCGGCGCGAACACTTCCGCCGCCGGGCGCAGCTCGCGGATCGTGGTGCCGTCCGCTCGCCGGTACTCGAGGATCCCTGCCCGCGTGAGGTGCGCCGGCATGCGCAAAAAACCCTGCGACGTCTTCTCAGCGTTGCCAAGTACGGCGACGTCGTAGCGGCTGACGATCTCGGGCTGCACGAACGTTGATACGCACGGGTCATGCCAGCCGTCAAGAGCACATTGGCACGCTTGCCCATTGATACGCTTGCACGGGTGCTCACGTATCGGCGTACTGGCGTGCACGCTTGCTCATGTGCTCATGAGCAAATGTGCAAACGTGCTAGCGCGGAATCGGAATCACCCGCAGGTATTCGGCCCCGCCCGGCGTCTTGATTCGAGCAAGGATCCGCGTCGCCCCGGCTGCCCGAGCCGCTGCCATGCGGTGCCGACCGTCTGTGAGCTCTAGGTAACCAGGCTCGGCTGATATACGGATCGGCTCGAAGGCCTGCCCCGTTTTCGTCCGACTTTGCCCAGTGGCGATCAGATCGACTTCCGCCGCCGTAGCCCCGGCGTATGCGCTGCTGATGGCGGTCAAGTCGCGCATGCCTTCACGCAAATACGACAGCTGCGCGTCCGCCAAGCCGGCCTCGATCGGCGCGAGTAGCGCGCGGTCGGCAGCCGGTATGCGCGGGCCAACACCCTTGCGCGGCTTGGCCATCGCCGGCTTGCGGGGCGGCTCGAGCGGCACGGGCGGGCGCTTGCGGCCTGGTGCTGGCGTGCCCTTGGGTTTACGCATGGGCGCGGGCGGCGCAGCCCCCACCGCAGGCGGCACCCGCACGATCGGGGCCGCGGCCTCCTGCACGGCTCGTGCGTACGCCCCGGCAGCTGCCGTTTCTGCGACTTGCGCGGCCTCGAGCTCCGCTTGCGCCGTGGCTGCGGCGGCACGTTCCGAGCTGGCCAGCGCGGCGGCTAGCGCTTTCTCGGCCCGCTTGCGGGTGACTTCGGCGGCCGCTTTGCGCTGCAGCGCTTCGGACGCCTGCTGCTGCAGCCGGGCGAACGCTGCGGCCTCGAGCTCGCGATCTGACACGCTCGGCGTGGGCAGCACCCCGGATATGGGCGGGGCTGTAGGCGATCGGGGCCGTGTGACCGGCGGCGGTGCCGGCGGCGGCGGCGTGGGCGGCAGCGGTGCCGGCGGCGGGCGTTGCGTGTTCGCGGGCGGCGGTGCGCCCGGCACGGTGACGACACGCCCCGGTGTGGGCTGCTGCAGCTCGACGTCTTCGGGCGCGAGCAAGCCGGCCTCGACTAGCAGATCGTCGACGATCGGGATCGCCACGCACCGGCAGCGGATCGGATAGCCCGGATGCGCACGCTCGCCGGTGCGTTCATCGGTCAGCGGAGGTTTCGTCCACTCCTGAATCGTGCCGTTCAGCTTGCGGTGCCCGAGCCTTTCTTTGTTGGCACCTTCCGCAGGCCTCACACGCTCATCCTGTGCCGTCGACCATCGGTAGCGACGGATCCCGATATTGGTTTGTCGCAGCTGCGTTAGCTGCCCGTTCAATTTGCCGATCTGATCCGTGGTGATTAGCGCCGCGCGCTTGTTCGATTTGCCGAACTGCGCGACGATTTCGTCCCGCACCTCGAGGTGCGACTTGCCCGCGCGCGCGCCGCGCAGGATCACGCCTTTCACGGCCTCGAGCTGCTGCGCGTTGATCGACTTGATCAGCGCCACGTTATCCGAGACGAACAAGTCGATCGCACCCGCTAGACCGGTCGTATTGTCGTGAAGGTTGATGCGCGCGACTTTTTCGATCTGCTTGCCGAACTCGTCGGCGTGCCACTCCGACACACGCAAGGCCGTTTGCGTCGCCGCCGCTTCGATCTCGCGATCGGGCACTGTCTGCACGGTCGCCGCTGCCGTCTTTGCGATCGCGCGGTCGATATCGTCCGCCGAGTCGCGACGGATGACGACGGCTGACACCTGCGACTGCTCATCGAGCAGTGTCGGCAGCTGCGGCAGCAGGTCACGCTCGATCACGTACTGCGCTTGATGCACGAGATAGCGGATCCGGCGGTGATAGATCAGCACTTCCTTGTGCGGGTAGCGCGGCCTCGGTGACTTGCGTCGCGCGACGTCGCGCGCGTACCGCGCACCTCGAGCTGCGGCTTGCGTGCGTAGCGCGCTGATTAGAGCGTCCACGGGTGCCGCTCCATGGTCACGCCACGGCGTGCGAGCTCGGGCGCGATGCCGGCGAGCACCGTTTCACAGCCGCGGCGCATGCGGTCCTGCCCCGGCGTGAGCACGAGGCGCGGACGGTCGAGCACGATGCACCGCTGCAGCGGCATCATCGGACTATCCGCCGCCGTCAGCATCAGTAGCAGCTTGCGGAGCGCACGCACCACGGCGACACCTTCGTAGATCGCGGGTGTCGGATCTTGGATCATGAGCCGGGCTAGCGTGTCGCTGACGTTCGACCATCCAAGCGCGATCATGTCGTCGGCGTGCACGACCGGCAGTGCAAGCGTGCACGCTAGCTCATTGGCAAGCGTGGTCTTGCCGGCGCGGGGGGCGCCGATGATTGCGATCGTGCCGGGCGTCACGCCTTTTTAGCCCGGCGCTCTGCAGCCTTTGCCAGCTTCGCCCGATGCGCGACTGCCTGATTCGTCTCGTGCGCATTCCGCACGCCGGGTGCCAATGTTAGTTCTAGCCTTTCACGCTCGCGATGTACCCGATCAATCTGGGCGTTTACCTCGCGCCGCCGAGCGGGATCTTTGTGCTTATCCATCGACGACGTTAGGCGCTCGACTTCCCGATCATGCTGATCGATCTGCTTGTTCGTGTCGCGCTCACCCTTGGTCAAGGGGCGCTCCACTGGGCGCGCATACTTACGCTCGGTCATACCTGCGGCACGGGCGGAACCTTCACGGGCCGCCGTCGCTTCCGTTTCCCGCTGGCGCGTTTCCCTGCGGTGCTCGGTTTCCTCGACATGCGATCGCACGTTTTGTTTCGCCGACTGAAACCGCTTATGCAATTCATGCTGCGGGTGACTCGGATCCGCGACGTCACGCTCGAAATCCGCAGCACTCACCCCTGCGCGACGTGCACGCATGCTGATGTCATGACTCATTTGCGTCAAGGTGCTGATGTGCTGGTTCTGGGCGGCTTCCAGATCGTAGTTGCTGACCCCACCGAGCGGCCTTTCCGGTTTAGTCGGTGCCGGCTTGGGCTGCGCTGCAGCTGTCGGCGGCGTCGCTATCGGACCAAAACCAACCATCGCCGGCTCATGCGGTCGGTATGCCGTGCCGCTAGCGGCGGCGCGTTCGTGGCCCTGCACTTCGGTCGTCAGCCGTGCAACGTCTGACTCCACATAACGCCGATTGGCAGCCCCGTAGCCGGTCGTGTTCATTTTCTCTAAATCACCTTTCGCCTTGGTGAGCCGCTGCTCGGCGGCGCTGTGCTCCGCAGTCTTGCCGGCCGGCCGCAACGATGCCGCCGCAGGTGCAGCCGTCCGCTGCGACAAGTATTCCTGCCCCTTGGCCGTAAGCCGGTGCTCGCCGGCTGCGTTCTGGTGCATCAGCCCATGTTGATGCAGCGCCCCCCAAGCCGCGTGTTCATCGTTGCTCATGTCGCGCTCGAGGTGCTTTGATGCCCGACCCGCCGCAGCATTCTTTAGAATTTCTAGATGCTGCGCGTATTCCCCTTTGGTTGGCATGCGGCCCTTGACCGTGATGTCCGGCGTCAAGCGTGCCGGCGTCTGCAACGATGCCGCCGCAGCCGATGCCGCATGCGGCGCTGCAGCTGGTGGCGGCGTCGACTTCCGAGCAGCCACACGCGCGGCGTGCTCGGCAAGGCCTTTCTGCGCGGCGGCGTGCACCAGCGCCTTGTTCGCGATGCCGACCGCCGTGCCGCCGCCCACGGCCTTGCTTAGCCGATAGCTGCCGGCTTGCTTGGGCGCCTTGGTAAACAGCGTCTGCTGTGTGCCCTGCGCGAGCCGGGCCGATGCGCGCTGCACCTTCAAGTGTGCGCGGTGCTCGATCTCGCGGATCGCCTTGACCTGCTTATGCGTCGCGCCCGACTTGATCGCCCGCTCGACTGCGGCGTTCGTAAACGACTTGGCCGCAGCCCGCCGCTCTTTAGCCTTGCTCGGCCCCCCACCGCCGCCGCTGCTCGAGGCGAACTGACCGCCGCCGTGCTGCCCTGCCGGCACGCGGGCTTGCGCGTCGTAGCGATCGGCGATCAGCGCGGCGAGCCGGGCGGCGAACTGTGCATCGTGGCGGCGGGTAATGGCCATGACGCCCGTGATACGCCCCCACATGCACGGCAGTCAATGTGCCGCCGTGCATCCGTGCTCATGTGCACATGTGTGCCCGTGCTCATGAGCACGGGTGCCGCCGTGCAAGCGCGTCAACCGGGGGCTGGTTCCGTGGGATCGGCTTCCGGATCTGCGTTCGGATCGGGCGGCCGCGGCGGGTTCAGCAGCGCCTCGGCGTGGACATCCGCTTGATCCTCCTGCAGCTGCCGGCGCTGCTCGACGTCGATCACGGGGAAGTCGGGCGCTAGGCCGATCGCCGCTTCCGACTCGGTGACGATCTGCGCCCCGACCAGCGCTACATAGGTGTCTGCTTTGACCTTGCGCGTGTCTGCGAGTTCCTTATCCGTGGGCTGCCATAGCGGCTTGAACTCGATGCACCAGCGCTTGGGCACTACGCCGCGCGTCGGGCCGTCTTTGGCGAGAAACATCAGCGTAAGCAGCCGCATCAGCCGCGGCTCGAGGATGTCTGTCTGCGCGTCCGCTACGGTGTCGTACCAGCCGCGTATATCGCTTTCGCCGGTCGCGTTCATGCCTGCCGGCGACCTGCCATAAAGCAGCGTGACCGGCATTTCAGCCGCCGATGCGACACGCGTCATGAGCTTGTCCAACACTTCGGGCAGCCCCGCGAATGACGTAGCGATCCGCTCGAAAGATTCTTTCTCAGCGTCCACGACGATTGCGCGCGCAACCGAGCGCGCAATGTCCATGGCCTGCATGCGTGCCGTCAGCACTTCGGATCGGCCTGCGGCGATCAAGTCGATCAGGTTCTGAATCTTGAGCACGCCTTGCGCGGCATCTGTCATCAGGTGCGCGGTCGACTGCCAGCCCGTAGCGGACTGCTGCAGCGCCGAATACACCGACTGCAATACCGAATCATCCCATTCGTTCGTGCTGGGCTGCGTGGTGCGAGCGGTGAGCACGCCGTCGAACAAGATCAAGCGGCTTATGTGCACATCGACGCTCACGCCCAGCCGCTGCACGCCGCTGATCATGCCAGTCTGATAGATCGTCACGAGCTCGGGCTTGCCGTAGTCGGGCTGTGTGACGTCGACCTTCCGCGACTTGACCACCAGCTGCGGCCGCTTGATCACGTTGACGAAACGTATCGAGCGGATCGCAGACTCGTTCAGCGGCTCGTGTGGCTCGCGACCGTCGTCGGCGCCAACGAATAGGCCCGAGCCGCCGCCGTATAGCCGCGCCCATGTCCAGCCATCACGTAGCGCAGCGTCGGCCCCTAGCTTGCGTAGCGCGTCCTGCAGCTCGCGCTCGACATCGGCCCCGCTGTCGTCGCCGTCGTCGGCCTCGAGTTCGACTTCAAAGCCGCGCCGCATCGCTTCGCGGGGCAGCTTCGACACGATACGCCGCGCGGTGTCATCCTCATTGAAAAGCGTTTCGAGCGACCCATCACCGAGCTTTTCGCCGGGCGACACCTTCGCATAGGTCAGCTTATCGCGGGCCGTCCCGAGGCCCGTGACCACGTTCATCCAGCCGTCTAGCCGCTCGACCGTCGCGCCGTCGCCGCTCATGTGCTCATGGCCTCACTTGCAAGCTTGCCCATGGGCACACGGTATCATGAGCGCCACGCGAGCCGCTACGCGTGCCCCCGTGGTCACTTCCCGAGTGCGGCCCGTACCGCTGCGTCTTTCCCCTCGAGCAGCTTGCGGAGCGCGACCGTGCGCTCTGCGCAGCGCGGCAGGTGATCGACAATGAACTCGGCAAGCACCGCGAATTGCGCGCTCACGGTGGCCAGCGTGGGCGGCAGGTGGCCGTAACTGAAATACTGCAGGATCGGCTCGAGTGCTTGCGGCGGCGGGGCGGGGGGCAGCGCACCGACATCGGCGGCCGTGATCGTCTGCAGCTCTTTTTCTTCTGACATGCGGTGTCCTTTGCTCATGGTTCCGTTTGCACACTGGCACGCTTGCACGTGTGCACGCTGGTGTCAGCGGCTGATGCGTGCCCCTAGCTCGTGACTGGCCACGTCCGCGAGCAGCCGGATCACCTTGTCTTCGATAATCCAGCCCTGCGCGTTGACGGCGTTTTGAAGCGCGGCCTCGACGTCGTGCACTTGGGGATCTGGGCAGTTGGGGCCATCGCCGCAGACGTCGGTCGACACGGCTCGGGCGGCCTCGAGCAGACTCTTGCGCCCGTTCGGCTTGCCGCGCGCTCGCTCCATAAGCCCGTACAAATCAACGTTGCAGAACTCGCCGGGGACGTACTTGAGCAGGCAATACAGCAGCACGCGGGCGCGCTCGTCGTCGGGCAGTGGCTCGAGGGCCTCAACCAGTGGGGCGAACTCTTCGATCGTCTGTCGCGGAGGTAGGTCGCGGGCAAGGTCGCGCTCGTCGCCGGGCGACGGCCACGGCATTAGATCCTTGATGTCTGTCATGTGTGCATTTCCTTCGCCAGCAGTGCCATCGCATCCTGGTAAACCCGCACGCCCGCCTTACTGATCGCCATGAACGCACGCGAGCACGCGTCGGTGATGTCTTTGTGCTTGCCGTCCGGAAAGCCCTCGAGCTCGGATAGCAGCGTCTCGTTCCACGGCCCCTGCAGTATGTCCACGTTGCCCGCCTCGACCTGCGTGCTGAACGGCCCCGCGTACACGAGCTTGTCTTCGCGCGCGACTTCGGACTCGACCCAATAGCCGCTCAAAAACGACTTGGTCAGCGCCACGTCAACCTTGCCGGCCTGCGCGGGGTCTTGCCATATGCAGACCTTCACCCCGATCCCATCCTGCGCGGCGGTGTTCAGCATCGCTTGCAACACCGCAGCGGGGCTGCCGCGCAGCGACTCGAGGTGCAAGATCACGATGCGCCCGCTGCGCGTGATCCCCATTTTGACGCCTCGCGTCCACGCCGGATCGGGATTGTCGACGCTCGGCTGCGTCGCCGCTTTATCCCACGCCCGCACGACCTGCACGAAGTCTGTAGGCGGCGCCGCGATCGTGCGAAACCACGCACGCCGGAAGTACAGGCCCGCCGCAGGCCTGATGGCCCAGTTGCCCCCCTGCCCTTTCCCTAGCAGCCGCTCGCGCTCGACCATTGGGAGCGACATCAGCCGCGCGCGGTAGCCGGGATCGATCTGCAGCAAGATCTTGTTGTCTGACAGTCGGCCCAAGATGAACGTGAACGACGTTGGAGCGACGCCTTGATCGGGGAACTGCTCGATCAGTTCGTCCGGCGTCTTGGCCCAATGCAGCGTGTCGCCGATGCGGTAGAAGTAGCGGATCACGCCCGAGCGCTCGGGCCGCGCGTACTCGCCTTTGCGGTCGAGCCACCACTTGATCATCGTCTTGACCCACGAATCTGGGTCGGGATTCATCGTAGCGCGTATGTAAGACTTGACGCCTGACGTCGAACGACAACGTGAATACAGGTACCAGAACTGACCCTCGGTGAAGTGCGTGAGTTCGTCGAAGCCGATAAAGCTGTAGCCCTTGCCCTGGTGAGCGGTTTTTGACGTCTCGTATTGCAGGTGACCCAGCTGCACCGTCGCGCCGCTCGGGAAGGTCGCCAAGTACATGGGCGACTCGGTGCAGCGCGCGCCGAGCCGCGGATACCACTCTTTCACAAGCTCCCACAGCGAGCCGGGGCCTATGAGCTGCGGCGACGTGCGGCGGAAGATGATCCCGCCGCTGCGGGCCACGTCGTGGCACCGTAGGCCCTCGAGCACGAGGCCCGCGGTTTTCGAGCTGCCCGCTTCGCCCCCGTAGAACACGATGTCAGCCGACGACGCCAAGAATCGCTCTTGCGATCCTGGTTGCGGGCCGATGCGGGTGACGGGGGCGAGCGCGGTCACGGCGTGAGGCCCCGCTTTGCACCAGCTGTTAGGATCCGCTGCTCGCGTCGCAAGTCTTGCTCGCGAGCGGCTGCCGATTCTGCGTGACGCATCGATCGTGCTTGCGAGCGATCCCATTCGTCGCGCTGCGACTGCGACAACGCCCGCAGCTCGGGTGACGGAAGCGTTGCCGTCCGCAACACTTTCTTGACGCCTGCGCGCAAGCGGCGCTGCGTGTCAGCGGCATACTCGACATCGGTCAAAATGCGGATATCGTGCCCGTCACGGCGCGCGCGCAGTTCGGCACGATGATCGAGGATCAGCCCTACCAGCTGCATGCAAGCCAGCCCAAAGTCATCAGTGCCACGCACAACGCGCTTTGCAAACGCCGCTGACGCGTAGCGCTCGATCGCCTCAGCCGGGATCACGTCGCCCTTGCGCAGCGCGTCATATTGGAGCGGCCACAGTTCGGCCTTGTATGAAGTGATCATGATCGCAGCTCCTCATACGAAAAACGCCCATAGCGCGGCCTATAGTCACCGAGGCCGATCGCCTTGCCTGCGCGTGCGAGAGCAAGCCGCAGGTCGTCGAGTGGCATCAGCTCGGGATCGTATTCGACGATCATCACGAGCTGCCAACCTCGGAAGATCGGCCGCGTTCGCATGATGCGAGACTGCTGCACGCGCACGCCGCGCGTGTCTACGTGCGCGTCCGACTCGTAGAGCTTGACCGGATCGCGCGGCCCCTTGTAGAGCAGCGGAAACGTCGGGTGTTCGGGCAGGTCGTAGATCCCGGCTCGCGCTTGCTTTCGTTTCTTGAAGGCCGCTGCACCTTCGCAGATCGTCGACAAGACATTGTCGACCGGTATGCACGGCTCGACGTTAGCGTCCAAGTATAGCGAACCCATGAACTCAGCGCGGGCTAGCTTGTCGTGATCTTTCGCTCGACCTTTCGACACCGCAGACAACGCCTTCGCCGCCTCGGATCGCGGATTCGCTAGCTGCCCGTTATGCAGCATGATCGGTGCCTTGCCGTGTAACCTCGCCTTGAATATCTCTAGATCGGCCATCTGTAACCGTGTCCTTTGTTACTCGCGATATCTGAGAGCGTTTCGCGGTGTGCACCAATGCACGTTGCTTTGCTCTGCTCATCGCAGAAAAACAGTCGACTAGTTTCAGTGTCATGTCGACTAACGGACCCATGTGTTGCCTAGCCCGGCCGCGTCCTGCCGCGCCCCGCCATGCCTGGACATGGCTTGCCGCGCCTAGCCTGACCGGGCCAAAAAAAACAAACAGTCGACTAGTTTCAGTGTCATGTCGACTAACGGACCCATGCGTTGCCTCGCCCCGCCGCGCCTCGCCCCGCCCGGCCGAGGCCATGCCCAGCCTCGCCTCGCCAAGCCGTGGAAAACTGGTCGACTAGTTTCAGTGTCCGATCGACCAACAGACCCATGCCTTGCCCCGCCCCACCATGCCTTGCCCCGCCTGGCCCGGCCTCGCCACGCGCGGCCCTGCCAAAATCTCACGTCGTGATCCCCTCTTGATCAGCCCACCAAGCCTGCAACACCAGCTTGCCGCGCGCGTTTTCCCGCGAATCAAACACCTCTGAATCGTCGTGCACAACCGCCTTAGGTATCCACACCGTGCGGATCGCCCTGTTAGGCGGAGCGAAGCGCACCAGCATCGCGATCCCGGTTTCCGCGATGCACTCCGCGCGGTCGATCACGGCTGTCCCGCTGTCGCTGTCGACGTAGTCACGCCTGCCCATGTCAGTGGCCCTTTCATCAACTGTTGACCTGCAAACGCGAAGCTTTTCCAAAGCAGTGTCTTGCGACCGTCAGCGCTCCGATCGATGCGCTTCCATCCCGCGCACTGAAAGCAGTAGCCCGGATTACTCGACTTGATCTTCCCATCCCATACGTACGTCAACATGCCATCCGACCCGCAGCCGTAGCCCGCGTCGACAAGCGCAGACTCTGCGTCGAGCACGAGCTGCGACGACCGAATGCCCGACGCTTCGTTGCGGAAGATCGTGCACGTCCAGCCGTCCAGCCCGTTGAGCGCCTCGAATCCTGCGTCAGGGTGCGGACGCCACCAGCCCCAAATCGCGCCGGACGTCTTGAGCACGACCGTCTGCCCGGGCGGCATGAACTGGTGACTGCCAACCGTGCGCCGTGAGTAGTGCCGATCGGCCACTAGCGCACATTCGCGATCAAACTTGGTTGTGCGCGTCCAAGTCATGACGTGCCGTTGCCCTTCGCCGGCTCATCCGGACGCCTGCCGTTGTCGGGCAGATAAAACTCGACACGCGCTACGCTGTCATCAGTGCCGCCGCTTGAGCCGCCGCCCCCACCCCCGCGGATCGTGATCGACGCCCCGCCCTGCGGCTGCTGGCCGTACGCGTGCGGGTATTTCTTTTCGAGCGACCAGCTAGCAGCTTTCCAGTCGCCGCCGACAGCTGCACGCGTGATGATCGACTGCATGCGCAGCGCGTCTTGTGCTTGCGCTTGACGCACCGCGGTCGCGAAATCGAAGTAGACCCGATCGCGCTCGGGCCCGTCGCCGGCCTCGTACTTCTCGCCCCGCTGCAGCCAGTTTTGGAAGGTCGTGTAACCGATGCCGCCGGCCTCGACCGCGTAGCGCAAATAGCCGCCGATGCGGATCTGACTGACGATCCGCTCCTGCACTTCTTTGGTCAGCTTGGTCGGCTGTCCGCGGCCGCGCTTGCTTGTCGCCATGACTCCCTAGCCTTCGCCCAGCTTGTGCCTGTAAACCCGGTCGCGCGGTCGATTCGGCCGCGCAACACGCACCTCACCGCGCGCCCGAGCTCGGGCCACGTAGACCGCTTCGCAGGCCGTCCACGCGCGGTCAGTCCACTCATAGTGCGAGCCGGCCCGTATGTGCTTGAGGCACTCGACGTGGTGCGCCTCGAGCAGTGGCGTGTCGCGCCGCAGACACAGGTCACACAGCCACTGCAGCGCGATCGGTGATTCGTCCACGTGGAAGGTGAACTCGAACTGATGCGCATCCGCGTATGGGCAAGCTAGCTGGTTCGTCCGCGGCCAGCGCAGACTGCTTCGCTCGACCTGCGCCCGCATCGTTTTGCTTTCGTAAGAATACCAGTGAAAGCACAGCGATCGACACCACGGCTTGTCCAGCGCCCACACGACGGCGTTTTGACTGCGCCACACAACAGCGTCTTGCTGACCTGCGGCCCGCAGAAGTGCGGCAAAATAGCGGTGTAGCGTTTCCGGTGTCGTCGTCATGGCGTCGCCGTTTGTCGCTGCGCCTTGTGTCCCGTGACTTTCTGCCATCTCTCAACGATTACGTCGCAGTACGCCGGCGAGATCTCGATCGCGACGCATGTGCGATCGAGCTGCTCGGCGGCGATCAGCGTCGTGCCCGAGCCGCAGAAAGGATCGTAGACGACGTCGCCGGCCTTGCCGTGGTTGCGGATCGGGCGGGCCATGCATTCGATCGGCTTTTGCGCGCTGTGCGTGGTTTCGTCGGTGGGGTCGGTGGGGCGGTTACTGATATCCCATACGGTCGACTGCGTACGGTCGCCGGACCAGCGCGCGGAGTGGCCCTCACGCACGGCGTAGAAGCACGGCTCGTGCTGCCAGTGGTAGTGGCCACGGCCCACTATTAGCCCGTTTTTCTTCCATATTATCTGAGACCGAATCCGCATTGACGCCGCGAGTAGATCACCCGCAACGGTCGCAACGCTTTTAGCGTCGTGCCACACGTACGCGACTACACCCGTAAACAGCTTGTAAGCCGCAGGCCAAGATCCCCGATCGTCGTTTTCGACCTTCCCTAGACTGGACGGATCCCCATTGCCCACGGGGCCCTTGCGCCATTTCGCGTCGTACGCCACGCCATACGGCGGATCCGTCACCATCAAAAACGGCTCGAGCTTCGCCCGCGCGAGCTGCACCACCTTGGGATCCGTCGCATCCCCGCACACGAGCCGATGCCGCCCGAGCAGCCACAGATCGCCCGGCTGCGTGATCGGAGTCTCGGGCGGTGCCGGCGCGTCGTCGTCGGCTAGGTCGCCATTCGACCTGATGAGCCGTTCCATCTCGCGCAGATCCTTGTCGCCCCAACCGGCGAGCATTTGATCGCCAAGGTCGTAAGACCGCAGCAGGTCGTGCAGCTCGGGCGTATCCCATTCGGCGAGCTCGCCTAGACGGTTATCGGCGAGCGCTAGAAGGTGCGCTTCGCGCTCCGACAAGTCGACGAAACGCACCGGCACGCGGTCGAGCTTGAGCGACTGCGCGGCCTTCCACCTGGTGTGCCCCGCGATGATCTCGCGCGTCTCGAGGCGAGCGACGATCGGCGATGCGAAGCCGAAGCGCTTGATCGACTCGGCGACTTTGACCACCGGTTCGCCGTCGTTTTTCCGCGGGTTTTTTGCCCAGGGCTTGAGCGTGGCGGGGTCGACCCATTCGGCGGCGGCGTCAACCATGGTCGACCCCGAAACCTGTTACGATTTCCGCGCAATTCATCATGTATTCGCTCCGCTTTTCCGCCCGACTCGTCGTTTACGCACGTTGCGCCGCGCCTCGGTCAAGGCCTGTACACACGCGGCCTCGCGATCGACGCCAAACCCTGCCCCGTGCCACTCATCGCCGCGCCACACGTACGCAATCCAGTGCTCACCGTCGAACCAGTTCGCAAGCCGCCACGGCCCGCCCGCAGCCGTGCGCGGCATCGGCTCGCCGAAAAACCACCGGCTAAGCGTGTCTGCGGCGTGGTGACGCCACATGCCGATCCGTTTGCGCACGAGCTGCACGCGCAGCGGTGACACGCCGATGATCGCGAGCACTAACCCCACGACTCAACCTCGACCATGCGCTCGCTAGGTGCGTCAGCCGTGCGCAGCACGATCTCGAGTGCGACGTAATCGTTTTTCGGCGACGTCGTACCCCGGCTCGACTTGCCAAAAGATGGCCGCTTTTTCAGCCGTACTTCGCGCGTCGTCTGCGCGTGCTGCCATAGCGTGTCGTACCTACCCTGACCGTGCAGGATCGACGCTTTGAATATCCCGCACACGCGCCGTGCCATCGTGAGCGCGTGTAAAATGAAGTCTTCCGCTTGCCCGTTTTCATAGGGTGGATTCATCAAGCACAGGTCGAATAGCGCCCCGGCATTGGTCGACTTGCCACACATAAAATCGCCGTGATGCGCAGTGATCACGAGCCCCGCCGGCACCTGCCGATCACGGCACACTTTGGCGAGCTTGCGCACGTTGTCTTGGTCGATATCAACGCACGTGATCGCCATGCAGCCGCGCGGATCCGCGAGTATCGGCAAGATCAGCGCACCTTCCCCCGACGACGGCTCGATCACGCTGCGCACGGGCCGATCGCCGCGCGACGCCCACTCCCACAGGGCCGCAGCGAGCCACGGCGGCGTATACCACTGAGACCACTCCGCGCGCTTGTCCGCGGCGGCCTTGGCATATACGGCCTCGAGCTGCCGTACGGGGCTGCTCATGAGCACGCTTGCACCCGTGCTCACTGGCACGCTTGCAAGCGTGTCGGCTTGCACACTGGCATCCGTGCAAGCGACGTCATTGGCAGCACGGGCGGCCCCGCTCGAGTCGTCGCCGGCCCCGATTTGCCGCGCATTTGTGCCTAAAGCCTCGCCGACTTCCGGCGCGCGTTCAGCCCACAGCCCGATCAAAATCGCCGCCGACTCATCCGCCGCGCACTTTTCACCGACGATCCGCGCGGCGAGCTCCTGCTCTGCAGCGCGTATGTCGTCGCGCTGCATGCGCACATACGCAGGCCCAAGCACGAAGCGCCGCCAGCGCGACGGCATGATCGGCACTACGCGCTTTTCTGATAAGCCAACCTGCCGCCACGCGGCAAGCCAGCGCTCGCGCGCGGCCCCGAGCGCGAGCAGCATTTCGCGTCCGCCGCCGTAGGGGGCCTCGAGCACGAGCACCAAATCGAGGCTGTGAGATTCTTGCTCCGCCCACCGCACAATGTGGGCAACGGACTCACCGTCCTTGGTTTCGACTTCCCCGAAAGCAGACTGAACGCCTGCCACGCGGAATGACCAGCCAGACCGCCCCGCGGTGTCCACGGCGAGCACGGCGCAGCGCCACGGTCGCGCCGCATAGCCCCGCCGCTGCACGAGCTGTGCGCGTGTCGGCTCGCGACGGCGCTTCCGCCCTGACCCACGTGTGACGACGGCGCTAGCCGCACGACGGCGCCTAGGGGCCTTGCTTCGACTTGGTTGCTTATCGTTCATTCGCATAACTAAAAGAGGCGGGTCTGTCGTGGATCTGCCGTGCCCTCGACCCGAGCCAGATCGGGCAGCGCCTTGAGTTCCTCGGCGGTGAAATCGCCTTTCGCGTACCAAGCGCGCCCGGTCTGCGCGTGTGCGTGGCAGCTCAAGCACCATAAACCGACGTGAAAACCACCGTCGAACGTATGCCGGTAGTAACGCGTGTCAGCGCGATTGCAGCGCCGGCAGTCCGGTGCATCAGGCATATAGATCCTCTCCGGTGTGACAGTCGCGCCCGCAGCGGATGGCTGCAGAACCGCTTGTCCATGAGCCCATGAGCCCATGAGCACGCTTGCCAAGCCGGGCAGCCGCGGAATAGTCCCCGATGGCTAGCGGACCCTTGGTTCCCGCTCGCCCGCTTACACCAAACGGCAGTGCGATTCGCAGCGCGGTTCCCGATGGTCCCGCCCCCTTAAGGGGTGCGGGAACCACGGGAACCACGCCGCTTTGCATCGCACGCAAAACGGGAACCGACCGCGGGAACCGCCGGGAACCGACCGGGAACCGCGGGAACCCGGAACCAATCATCCTAACTGGTGACGCCGAATTGGACGGGAACCGAGGCGGAACTCGCGTGATCGCGGGAACCGCCTCTAGAGGGGTTACAGGTTTTTCGACCCCGATCACTTCACGCATGGGCGGCGCTCCCGGCGACGGCGTAGACCCCGCCTGCTTTGGTTAGCTCTCCGCGCAATTCGAGCGCCCGGATCGCGCGGTGAACGTCCTGCTTGCGAGCACTGGTGGCCGCTACGACATCGCCCATCGTGCGCAGCGCGGCGACCGCTCTTACCGCGTCCAATACCTTGCGCTCTGCGTCGACAAGCTTGGCGAACTGCCGCGCGTCCCGCTGCGCATCGGCCGCCGCGTCGCGTTCGTCTTTGGTGGGCGTGGACGCGTGCGGCAGCATGACTTCCGAAAACGCAGCCGAACAAAAGTCTTGCCGCAGCCGCAGCGACACGTGCTTGATCGGCGTGATGCGGTTTTTGTCGACACTCAGATCGACGAATCCCCGCTGCCCCTGCACGGGCTTGAGTGTCAGTTGCAAGTCTGCGCGGAACTCGATGCCGCCCGATTCTTTGCCGCCCGCGATGGGATCGCGATCGGCGCTGCCCGTACGATTGGCGTACGCAGCACGCGGCATTTCGCTGATCAGCACGACACTCGTTCCCGTGCGCGCGATACCCACGCACTGCTTGAGCCGCGCGTCGATGCGCTCCCTGACGATATCGACGCCCGCGTCCACGTCGAAACTCGCGGACTGCAGGCTGTCCACGAACATCACCCGCGGTCGGTCCGCGGCGAAGTCTAGCAGCGCGGCGTGGGCCGCCTCGACCGTCGATGCACCGTCGACATAGGGATTGATGATCGCGAGCTTCCGAGATGGATCGCGCGCGCGTTCCGCATACGCGGCACGCCGCGCCGCGCCGAAATCGCCGTCAGCTTCCAAGTCTTCGCGCTCGAATCCCATCATTTGACCGATGCGCAAATAGATGCCCCGCGCGGCCTCATCGGCCGCGAAGTAGACGCAAGCGCAGCCGCTATCAGCTTCCATTGCGTGCGCGAGATAGGCTGCGAGCGACGACTTGCCGACGTTCGGCGGGGCGAGCAGCACGACCAGCGTTCCGCATGGGATGCCGCCGCCCGTCCACTTGTCGAGCGAGCGAAAGCCCGTAGCGACGCGCGGCCCAAGCGACCGCATTTCGTGCTCGATGCCATCGGCGAGCAAGCGATACGCCGGGACTTGCTGCGCGGGCGCTGCGAGCACGGCGCCGGGCGTAGGTGGGTCTGAGTCATGCGCCATGTTGGCCCCCGGCACTGCGCGTGTATTCGCTGTGCGCTCGGGCACTGCGCGCGGACGTTTGATCCCCGTCTCGAGTCCGCTGCGGATCGTCTTTTGAATCTCGCGAACGCCAAGCCCCGCCGCTTTGGCCGCTCCGAACAACACACTTTCAACGAGGCCTTGATCAAGCGCTCGACTGCCTACGAGCTGACCAAGACAGAAAGCGGCTTCATTCAGTCGATCGTTACGCGTGCCCTTGGGCGCAGTGCGCACGGCGTTCGACTCGAGATCGAGCGCGCGCCGCGCGTACCGATCGATGCGCGCGAGATCACGCGGTCCGACCGGCAGCACCACGGGCACGACATCCGGCTCACCGCGATCGATCGCGCGTTCATCGAGCCAATCCGGCACGGGCAGCAGTGGAGCGCCAAGCCCAAGCCCCGCCGCGAACACGTAACGGTGCCCGCTCGCGTGCATGGACGGCGCCGACACGACGTAGCCGCCGTTACCCCTACGGTCGAGTCCGGGCCGTATCCCGCGGCCGTTACGTAAACGACTGTCCGCCCCCACGGCGAAAAACAGGTGCACCCCACCGCCGCCGGACAGCGCCGTGACAGTCTGAAACGTCCCGCCGTTCGCCGCCTCGAGCTGCGCGAGTGTTTGATCGCCGCCGTTGCGCGGATCGAAGTCTGCGACCACGAAGCCGTTCGTGGCGCCCGTGATCAAGCCGATGTTGGCGCGGGGCCATTGAGCCCACCACTCGCGCAGCGTGTCAGTGTCATCGGTCGCGGCCACCTGCCACCGCGACACGTGCGGGTGCTTGCCTGGATCTGGGCATTCGCCGCCGGCGGGACAAACGCAGCGATCCGCGTCGACATGCCATACCGGAAAGACGCGCAGGCCTTGTTCCGCGTAGTCGAGCGCCGCCTGCAACATGCAGACGGCGGCAGCTGACGCGTCGGGCGCGGTCACGTCGCCGCCGTCGCCTTAGCCTTGCTGCGCTTGCGCTTGCTGGGAGCGGTGGCGGGCCGTCTAGGGGGCGTCGACAGCAGCTGCACGACCGGTGCGGCGGGCTGCTCGGGCGTAACCTCGAGGTTCCCCGCCTGCTCGGGCGCGGCAGGATCGGAACCGATCACGGTGACGACGAAATCACGCCCGACCGCGGTCAGCACTTCGCCATCCGCCGTGATCGTGTACTCGCCCTGATCGTCGTCGCGCGGGCCGTCGTGGAAGGGCAGCTCGTGCACCATGTCGCGCGGGCTGAACGGCCGCGTCTCGACCGTTTCGCCGGTGTCGGGGCGCTGCAAATACCACTCGCGCGCGGTGTCGTCGCGCCGCCACCAGCATTCGACATCTTGCTCGCGCTCGCCGGTGTCGAGCCAGTGCCCGAGCTTGTTGCGCTCGACTTCGTGATTACGGATGCGCTTGCTTACGCCGGCCCTTTCGACCTTGAGGCCCTCGATCTGCACTTCGTGCTTGCCCATTTCGTGGCCGAGCTCGACGCGCTCCGACGCGCTTAGCTTCACCTGACACGACCGCGTTTCCGTCTGACCCAGTGTCGGCATGCTTTTCGACGCCTCCTATGATTTGAAACGCCGCGCCGCCCGCAGCGGCGGGCGCGTCGGGTAGCTGCAGCGCATCGTCAGCCCGTGCCTTGAGCGCCACGATCAGCCCGCGGAGCTCGCTCACGGACGGCTCGGCCTCGCCACGCTCCCATCGCGACACCGTGGACGCGTGCACGGTGATCACTTCGGCCAGCGCTTGCTGCGTCAAGCCCGCCGCGCCGCGCCGCTCGGTCAGCCAATCAGCAAACGACACCTGCGGCGACGACGACGACTCGGGCGACGACATGCACGGCAAACTAGGCAAATATGACGAGTTTGGCAAGACGTCATTTTCGCCGAGTCATCCGCTGGTAGGTTTTCACCTTGTCTTGCATTTTTGCTTAGGCCAAGGCACGTAGCGGCTTATGGCCCGACGTTTGCCCCCGCCGTTGGCGGAGCGGCTACAAAGCGCACGTGAAGCCGCCAAGCTCACGCAAGACGACTTCGCTCGAGTGGTCCGCGTGCATCCTTCT
>Ga0307503_10000172_pt1 | contig 21550 bp, 23 predicted proteins | sample 17_S_MG_FD_194514 | JGI IMG/M metagenome (GOLD analysis project Ga0307503, IMG submission 194514) | Soil microbial communities from Populus trichocarpa stands in riparian zone in the Pacific Northwest, United States - 17_S | ecosystem: Environmental > Terrestrial > Soil > Riparian zone > Trees... | reverse complement strand
TTCCCTTCGGGCCGAGGGGCGCGTTAGCGTGAATCTTCATCCGGTCATCTCCTTGGTGCTGGTGGCTTCGACACCTCCAGCCTCCAAGGAGACCCGGATGAACAACGTGCTTAGGAATTACAGCTAGCGCAGCGCACCACACGACTGAAAATCGTGGTGTCGTGGGTTCGATTCCCACCCTCGCCATCGCCGGACAGTCCGGACTTTTGTCTGGACTTTCCGCCCTTGATATTCCGCTTCAGACCGCCGATTCCGGAGGGCGGTTTTGAAGTCTGGACTTTCGGGTCCGAAGTCCCCCAAATTCCCCAGTTTTCAGAGCCTGAAGTCTGGACTTTTTTCGGGGCGATTTCGCCGGTTATGGGCAGCGGCAATCGCCCGTAGGCGATCGGCGATGATCGGTATCGAAGGCCGGGTTCGGGAGATTTAGGCGGCCGCGCCGTTGGGCTGGGCCGTCAAGGAGCCGTCCGGTCCCCAGCCTGCGGGAGCCACAGGTGGCTCGAGGTTCTGCTCGCGGTCTCGCTGCGCTCGGGCCAGCGTCAGCTCGTCGGGGCCCGGCGCTGGACAGCTCTCGGTCGGCTGGTCGAGAAGGCCGAGCCCCTCGGCTTCGGCGTGCGTCGTCTCATAGAGCCCCTTGTCGTGGGCGAGGCGACGAGCGGTCAGGCCGAGCATGCCGGCGCCGAGCAGCCATCCCATCTCGACGTCCTTGGCCCAGCGCGGGCAATCGAACTTCTCCCGGCCGAGGCCGAGGTTCTGAAAGCAGGCGAAGATCGACTCGACCGCGTTGCGGCGAAGCATCAGGACCCGGCGCTCGATCGCCCGATCGGAGTTGCCGCCGCGGGGATAGAACGTGTAGAGGCGAGGCTCCTTGTGGGCGTAGGTGGTGACGGGCTTGCAGATGTCGTTCGGGCAGGCCCAGCGCAGGCGGGCCTTGGTCGGATCCGGAGCCTCGACGCCGCGCGGGATGCCCTCGCGGGCACGGCGCTCCGCGGTGTAGAAGCCGTCGGTGTCCCTGAGCCTCATCTCGCCGCAGGCGCAGCGCGGCACGCCGTCGTTCTTGGAGTGGGGCAGGTCGCGCCGAAAGCCCTTGGCGCTCTTGGGAAAGATCGGCTGAAGGCCGTAGTTGAAGACCAGATCGCGCGAGAGCTGCCGGCTGTTCTGAAAGAGGCCATCTCCGACGATCGCGCCCATCGGGCACTCAGGCCAGGCCTCGAAGAGCTTTTCGAGCAGCCTGAGGAGCGCTTCTCGCTCATCGCCGCTGGCCGGCATCAGAGTGGCGGCGATGGGAAGGGTCGTCGCCATGTCGGCAAGGATCACCAGCCGGTAGCCCTCGGTGAAGCGGTACGGCTTCCCGTTCGCGTCGGTGTAGACGACTGCGTTGACCATCTCGCGCCCGTTGCCGTGGAGGATCCGCTTGTGCTCGGCGTCCTTGGGATGGCGTTGCTGGACCGGCGCCGGCACGAGCGTGCCGTCGACGATCCCGATCTCGCCGACCAGGAGAGCCTCGCCCTTGCGCCGCCCGCCCCGCTTGCGCGGCCACTCCCGCTGGTTGTGGATCTCCGCCAGCTGGCGGACGAGCTCGATGTTGGCTGCCACCAGGACATCGGGGTCCTTCTGTTGCAGGAGGTTGTGCAGGGACTCATAGAGGGTCTTTCGAGCAACGTCGCTCGGATAGTCGTGAGCCCAGGCCAGGGCGGGGCGGTTGCCGGTCAGCTGGTTGTGCGAGCGGGCGATCTCAGGCCGCCCTCTGCCAAGGGCCATCTGCAGGAAAACGGCGACCACCATCTCCCGCCGAGCGGAAAAGCCGCGCAGATTCGTCTTGGCGAGCAGCCACTCGATCAGCCACCTGACGGTTCCGAGCCCGCGCATGGCTGCCATCTCGACCTCCGCGCAGGTCTCGCTGGGCCGCGGCGATCGCGAGACCGGCGCGGTCTCGTCAAAGGCGGCGAGTTCCCTGTCGGAATGGCGTTCTGACTTCGCCGCCTCGAAGGCTTTCTCGACCAGCTCGGCGAGGTCTTTTTGACTCAGGCCGGGGGTGGCCCTGGCTATCTCCAGCTTTTTCAGGTACTTCCACTCCTCGACGCGGGCGGCTCGAGCCGTGATCCCGAAGTGGCGCTGCCGGCGGATTTTGACCTCCTTGGCAGGCGCGGAAGACGGGTACATCGGATCTCCGGGCTCCGGTTGCTGGGTGGCGTCGATGTGGTTGCTAGCTGCCAAGTGCTTGCCCTCGGGTATAGGCGGATCCCAGGGCGAACCCCGTGTGTTTGTCTTTTGCGCAAATGTTTTTCTGCCTCACTTGGGCCCCGCATCCGAGAATTCGAACTTGCCCACCGCGAGGGGCGGGGTCTCCCAGGCCATGCCCTCGAAGAAGCGCCCAACCGGGACAGAGAGGGCGCATGCGAGCTTGAAGAGGGTCTCGGCGCGCGCGACGCGCTCTCCTCGCTCCAGCTGGCCCACCGCCGTGCGGTGCAGCGAAGCTCGGTGGCTGAGCTCTTCCTGGGAGACCCCGGCCTCTCTGCGAGCGCGGGAGAGGTTCGCTCCGAATCGCTTGGCGAACTCGCTGCGTACGGGCGCCATCAGCCCTCTCTCCCGTTCGAGGCACCGGGCTCTCCGGCGGTCACTTCGCGAAACCGGCCCCAGCGGTACTCGCCGGGCTGCCAGGCCAGTCCCTCGAAGAGTCGCCCCGGATCCACTTCCAGGGCGCCGGCGAGCTTGACCACCGTCTCGACGCGTGGCGATCGAAGAGCGCGCTCGAGGCTGCTGACCTCGGTGCGGTTCAAGGAGGCGCGCAGAGCCACCTCGTCTTGGCTCATGTCCGCCTCGCGGCGGCAGCGAACGAGGTTCGCGGCGAAGCGCGTCATGACGAACTCCCTCGCCGTAAGAGCGTCCGGATCTGGGCTGGCACCGGCCATCACCCGCGCCATCAGCGCGTCCCCTCGCCATCGCGAAAGCGGCCGGTGACGGGCTCGGCCACCTCCCAGACCAGCCCTTCGAAGAGATCGCCGGGATGTACCCCCAAGGCGCCCGCGAGCTTCACGACGGTGTCGATCCGAGCCAGGCGGATGCCCGTCTCCAGCGGGCTGATCTCCGTGCGATGGAGCGATGCTCGGTCCGCGAGTTCCTCCTGGGAGAGCCCTGCCTTGTGCCGGTGGCGGGCGAGGTTCGCGCCGAAGACGTCGGCGACCTCGTGGCCGGGCCCGGCCATCAGGCGCTTCCCTTAGATCCGTCGATCTGGCCGAGCAGCCCGTACAGCGCCTCGTGCTGCTCGACGGCACTGGCGTATTCGTTCTCGCGATCGTTGGCCGCCGCCAGGTCGCGGAGGACGTCGATCACGTCGCGATCGGGAACCAGCGAGCCGCTGTCGAGGGCCTCCAGCAACTTCGCGTAGGCAGCGAGTTCGCGATCGAGACGGCCAGGGTCTTTGAGCTGGTGCGGGTGCTCCGCCAGCTCCTCCCGGATGCCCTCCTGCGCCACCTCGAAGATGAAGCGAAGGAACCTCAAATCCTTCGATGAGATCGTCAGGACAACGGCATCGCCGCCGCCCGTAGGGTTGGAATCAGCCATGAGGAGCTCGTTCTCCTTTTGGTCAGGCCCTCGGTTGGCGTTCCACCGCCGCCGAGGGCCGCTTAGTCAGGCCGATGCGCCGAATCGCCCACCCGCAGCGACCAGCCCAACAAGCTCAGGACTGGTGGCAGCGGGAGCCGAGCACGGCACACGTGGCCCTATGTCCTGGCGAACGTAGACCCGCGACCGGACTTCGACCGTTGACGCACGTACCCCCGCGAGCGTCTTGAGCGGCGTCAAGAACGAGCGATAGCGGCATCAGACGTTCGAGCATCGTGGAAGGCGATGACGACCACGCGATCCTCCGTCTCGATGTACATGTAGACCACGATCAGCCAGCCCCAGGGACCGATGACGGCCCGGCAGTCTCGCCAGACACCGGAGAGCTGCTTGCCGGCACGTGGGAATTCCTCAAGGGTGGCCAGCGAACGCGAGACTCGATCCCACGTATTAGCGGGAAGGCGGCGGGTCTCGATCAGCTCTCGAAGCTCATCACGCGCAAGGTGCGTGACCTCGATAGACGGCATTGACTACAGCTCAGAAAGCGGCAGTGTTTCGCCGCGCCGAGCTTGCTCAATCGACTCTTGGGCCCGTTCCCAGGCACCAGGAATCCCATCGAGGATTTCCGTGATCCGAGTGGCGTCCGGGTCGGCTTCATCGAGCGCACTGGAAAGAAGGGACCTCGCCAGGGTTCCTTCCTGAACGTGGGTGCGCTCGGCCAAGCTGGCGAGCTTCCGCGCGTAGTCGGGCTCAAGAGTCACGTTGATCCGTCGATTTCGGTCTGCCACAATCTCAGGGTACACGTATGGGCACGCGGCGTACAGCCTAGCTATCAGGAACGCGCCAAGTCTTCGCCGGTAATCTGGCCTTATGGCCCATCACAAGCGCAGACGTCTTGAGCATCGTGGCGCAGACCACCTACCTTGCAAGCCCAGGCCAAACAACGTCCCTCTGGTCGCTTAGCTTCGAGTTTCCAAAAGGAAAGCAGAGGAGATTTTTGCCTAGGAGGACGGCGCCAGCAGATGGCGAGCGAAATGCGCTGAGTGGATTTCTGCCTCAGTACAAGGTGGCTGCGGAGAAGGTTCTACGTGAGCTAACCGCGGGGACTCTCGAGTCCGTGGTTCTCGGTGATCGTGAGGCGGGCCGCCTGGACGATTTCCAGCTTGTCTGCATACGTCGAAATGGTCTGCGGCTCGATGCCTACCAAGTGAAATGGGGGCGTGCAGACGATCCGCTTATTGACTCTGAGTTTCGGGGATTGCTGCTCGACATGATCCTGGGCCTTCGGAAGATCCGAGAGGCCCAACGCAGACGTCGACAGACCGGCGCCAGGCCGGTGGAACGGTCTGTGGCCCACCTCTATTCGAACCGACCCGCTTCGACCGCGAGCCTGCGAGGGGACGGATTGGCGGGACAGGGTCTCAACCTGGACAGATTTTTCCGAGAGATTTGGGGGCCTGCGGGAGAGGGCGCCTTCGAGTCGACCAGAGACATACCGGCGCACTGGCACGGCTATATCCGAGCCTTGGCCGAGAGCTGCTCACTGCAGACCGACGCACTTTTGAACATGGCCTCAAACCTCTCCATTGAACTCTGCCAGCGCCTTCCTGAGGAAAAGTTGACGAGTGATCTTGCTGCAGAGCGCTTCCGGCGCGACATCGAGGGAATGGCAGCCGGAATGAAGGCCATGGTGATCGACGACACGGTCCCCGAGACGCTGGACGTCAGTGAGTTCCTGGGCAGACTCGGCCCAGAGTGGCTAGGGCGTGGCCGGCGACGCTCGAAGCATGAATTCCCCGTGCCAGCCGAGATTAAGCCGATTGAAGCTTCGGTTTCAAAGCTTCAATCGGCACTCGACGATCACGACAGCGGCTACATCTTCCTGCTCGGTAGCCCTGGTTCAGGAAAGTCCACCCTTCTTACCCAGATGCTTCGCGTCGATCCGCGCCTTGCGGCTCGCTACTACGCCTATGTGCCGGGCGATGATACTCGGACCCGAGGCGAGGCCCATGCATTCCTTCACGACCTGGTTTTCACCCTCTCGGGCGAGCGATCGTTCCTGCCACCCGACAGCGATATCTCATTGCTGCGAGACCGGCTTTATCAAGAGCTCGCTGCGCTTAGTGAACGATCCACAGCGCAGGGATCGTCGGCAATTGTCCTGATAGACGGGCTCGATCATGTGCTTCGCGACCCGCTGCCACACGATGGCTTTCTCGCCGAGCTACCACCTCCCGATCGAATACCAGATGGGGTTCTTCTCGTAATTGGAACCCGGACACGCGAGGACCTACCAAAGCATGTTGCTCCTGCCGCCACTCCACAGCGAGTGATTGAAACCGAGGCCCTCTCTCGGACAGCAGTGATTGCACTGGCAGAGCAAGCAGGCATCGTGGGGCTAGCCGAGCAAGTCTTTCAGGCTTCCGGGGGGCACCCGCTACTCACTCAGACGTTCATCAAACTTGCCAAGAGTCTGCCTGCCGAGAGGCAGGCAGAGGCACTCTCCACACTCCCTCGTCTTGATGGCGAGGCCATGCGCTACTACCAAAGCGTCTGGGTAGGTTTTGAGGATGATGATGAGCTAGTCGACATCCTGTCGGTTGTGAGCCGTCTGCGAGTACCAATCGACCTCGACTGGCTTCGGCTTACGGGTTCTTCTAGTATTGATATTCGCAAGCTCGAGAGATTGAAGTATCTCTTCAGAGAAGGCAGCACTGGACGCTGGACCTTCTTTCATGACTCCTTCCGAGAGTTCCTGCGCGAGCGTACCTCCGAGCGCGACGGGAAGGTAGTCGCAGCGAAGGAGCTCCAGGCGCAGGGGGAGATCGCGGACCGTTGCATCGCTACCGAGCAGGGCCGCCCGGAGCACTGGGAGCAAATCCATCACCTCTTGCGGGCGGGACGAACCCATGAGGTGCTAGAGCGAGCTACCCCTCAATTTTTTCGTGCTCAATATGACGCAGCGCGTCCCGTGGGGAATATCCAAAAGGACATTCGCGATGCCGCTGCCGCCCTAGCCGAGATCCATGAGCCCGTCGGATTGGTCCGACTGGCACTAAGTGCAATCGAAAACGAAACCCGCGACTTCTCGTTCCCGCACGGAACCGAGTTCGCCAAGCTTTTGGTGGCGTTGGACCGGCCGGACCTAGCAATGGCGCATGTCGCCAACATCGATGACGCTTACATGGACCGGAACCGCAAGCAATCGGCGATGCGACTCGTTAGGGTCCTCAAGGACGCAGGCTACCCCGACGACGCCGAGAGTCTCTTTGAGGTGAACGAGCCTCTCGAATGGCTTGGAGGCCGCAGCGAAGACCCCAGGGCGACGGACGGGCCTTGGCAGACTCTTTATTCCTGGGTACGCGCAGCGGTGGTCATGCGTGGAGCCGAGTACGTGCTCGCCGGCGTCGATCGGGTCGACCTCGGTGAAGACGACGCACACTGGCGCTCGTCCGAGGACGGAGATACGCAGCTACGTGGATTCAAGATGAACCTTGTTGGCTGCGCGGCCGAAGAAGCGCTATTGCGAGATCAGCGTGAGGATTACGAAACACTTCTCGCGGCGCTCGATCAAAGTGAGCCCGAAGGGGCGGACCAAATAGCCGATTGCCTATTCGCAGAACTTGAACGCACAGCAAAAGGAGAAACAGACCAACGCCTCTTAATCATCGACCGGCTCTTGGGTGTCGCAGACCTCCTCTCAGGACGGCGGCGAATGCGGGTGGGGGCAATTCTTGGAAATGTCGGCCGTAGTACCGAGGCCGAGCGGCAACTCGCCTCTCTTCCTCGGCCTAGCATTCCCGAACGCGAATCGCTGCGAGAAAACGGGCCGGGCTGGAACTACCTCTACTCCTACTATCGGCTCCGTGCTCAGATTGGGAAAAGGGATGATCCGGCGCGCGTGATTACAGTCCCTAATGAGGGACGCAGAATCGAGGCTTATCTTGCCCGGCACGTGGTCGCACAGGCCACACTGCACGGCCGCGTTTGGGCTGGAGAGGAAGTCATGCCAGGCGAGTTGGTTCGGGCCGTCAGGTCTTTCCATGCCTACCTCGACAACTTGGCCCGAGAGGAGCGATTCGGGACCAGTGGCCTGGGGGGTGTGCGAAAACGTCTCGCCCATACGGCAATCTCGCTCGCCCAGGGAATGGGTAGGGAGGCACTGGAAGAGCTTTGGCACTACTGGAAAAAACGCTGGGAAGACGACGAGCCCGACTTCCTCAATAGGGGCATCGACCTGATCGGTGCCTTCCGAGATGCTGGGATCGGAGAAGTCGAGGTCCGTGCTCAGCTCAAGAAGCTGCAAGCGGCGATGAAACGCCATGACGATCTAGCCGCTGACGATTGGGTTCTCCTCGCCTTGGCCTGGATCGAATCCGATGAGCGAGCGATGGCTGAGAAGGCCCTCGGTCGAGCAATGTGGCTGACGACCGGAGTTGGCTTCCGAAAGGACTACCAGCTCAATGAATGGCTCAAGCTCTTGAGGCCGTTGCTAGGCACTGACGAGGGAGGATCCGCCGCCCGCTGGCTGGCTGAAGGCATCATCGGAGTCTCCCATCGAATCGAAGCGGGAGCGCCGTGGGAAGCGGGTCGTCTTCTAGTGAAAGAGGTAGCCGAAGCGAGCCCCAGCCTTGCGTTTGAGTGCGCACAGCGGCTGACCGAGGGTGCAGTGCTTGAGATCGACGATGTTGTCCTGGCCCTTCTTGAAGGCACTGCAAGTCACCCCACCGCCCTCTGGTGGACTGTGCTGAGCGAGATGCTCGTTGGGATCGGAGCAAAGGCCCCAAAGGAAGCGATCACGGTGGCTGCAAAAGCGGAAGCCGACAAGTCGCGCGTTCTTGGTCTATTGCGCGCGACTAGCGAACGCGTGTCGATCGAGGGCCGACCAAGTGAGCGGATCGGGTGGCGAAACGCGCTAGTCGATGCGGCAAGCGAGGCGGGCATCGTTACCAACGAGCTGGGATTGACCGCAGCGGATCTCGAAATCGGCGACGAGACTCCATCGGCTGACCACTATTCGAGTGAAACGACCGGTAATGGCCGCGACGAACTGACGGTAGATGAGTTGGTTGCCGCGATCGAGTCCGACGGCAGCGATTACACCACCGCCAAGGCGGTAACACACAGGATCGGCGAGCTTAGCGACGACCAGATTGCTCGCGTTGATTTGGCACTCAAGGGTGGTGAGCGCGAGGCGGCGTTTGCCGCCTCGCTCGCCGAACGCGCTCACGCTGCAGGCGATCGTGAGGAGGCTTGGCACCAGGCAGAGCGGAGCTTGGTGGTCGGAACTGCCAGCGATTGGCAGCGCCATTGGGCGGGAGGGCCCGTGATCGATGCCGCAGCGATTCTCAAGGCGATCGACGCTGATCGTGCACGACGGCTTCTATTTGAGCGCTTCGCCGCAATCGCCTCAGGCGATCAGTTTCTACTCAGCGCCGTAGGGCGAGATCTGAGTGACTTCCTTGATCTCTTCGGGCCTTTCGATCAGGCGGCGATAGCAGACTCGGTGTGGGAGTTTATGACTGTGCTGCTGAGTCGCGACTCTCAGCCAGGGGCTCCCAAAATCCCCCGTCCTGCTGCCGAGGCAGAAATTCATCGTGCCCTCGACAGCACCACCGTAGACAAAGCACTAGTGGAGGTCTTGGCTCAATTCCTTCGCTCCCCATACACCCTGGGTTGGACCTGTGGGCAGCGGGCGCTTCTCGTTTCTGCGCGTGCAACCCCCGATTCCCAATTGCTTAACCGAATGCTAGTGGACCCGACGATAGACACTTCGATCGTGCTCGCGGTCCTTGCCACTCTCGCAAATAATTGCTTCAAGCCCTCTGAGGATCTACTCAATGTGCTGCATGAGATCGCTGTGGGCCCGCGACTCGACCTTCGCGCTGGAGCCCGCGATGTACTCGGGCTCTTCGGAGAAGACCCCCCGGATGCAGAGGGAAAACCCCTTTCGGCCGGCTTCGGACTCCACATCGTCTCAAGAGTGAGTCGCGAGCGTGCCGAGGAGGCAAGGATCGGCCCTGCGGACCTTGAGTCAATGATTGGGATTTACCAAAAGGAGCTTGAGAATCTCGCCAAGACCTCCGATGTCGATACGTCGACGCTGCGCGAAAGGGTTGGGGTGCTGGCCGAACAAGAGGAAGCGGGTCAAGGCAGCGACCAGCTACCAGCCCGAGGCCCATTTGGGTGGGGCTACCTAAAGCCAAGTGCCCGTCGGGTGCGTCGGGCGGTTGGGCAGATTTGCGCTGAACTTTTCGATGCTGGAAAGGTCCATCCATATGACGCGCTTTGGGCTTGTGGATTGGCACCACTCTATGACGTCTCGCTACTGCAAATGCGACCACAGACCCGACCCCAAGCGGTCGTTCCGATACTCACTCACAAAGAGCGCGAGTCCCACTTCCGGGATTGGTTTCTGCCCACCGAAGCTGGCGCGGAGCGGCTAGCGCAGGGCCACGATGACTGGCACGTTATAGGTGAGGTCTCGCAGCTAGCCATTCCGGGTAGCCAATACCCTGAAGAGCGGCGCGAGCAGGGGCTGGTGACCAGTGATGAGGCAGATCGTTTCAAGCAAACTTGGCTGAACACTGCTGAGGAGCACACTAAGGAACCCCCTAGGTTCGACGGGTCGCTGATCGTGCAGCGCACGCACATTCAAAGCGGAGCCCCCGACTGGTGGGTGGCCTTCCACAGCGGAGCCGCCCAAAAGGTTGGCCTTGCCCCAGAGCCCTCGAACCCATTCACTTGGACGCTTGACGGCGAGGTGATGGTCCAGTCGGTGTGGTGGCGATCGGGCTTCCGGTGGTGGCCCGCAAATTCCCCAACCGATGAGGTCGGGGAGGGCTGGTTGGTACTGGCCCGCCCGCAGATAATCGAGAAGCTGAAATCGACTTTCGGCAATCTCAGGATGAGTTGGAAGGTGACGACTTCGATGCGAATTGAAAGCTCTGGTGAGCAATCGGTGCGTGCTCAGAAAGGCAAGATCCAACTCTAGATTCGGTTGAGGAGAAGAAGTCTTTGAAGAAGGTCTCGGCCCGGTAGCCGGGTTGCGCCGAATGCGTGGTGGGACCTGAGATTGTTGGTCCTGCTAGGTGGGCCTCGGGGGGTCCGCCGCCGATTCCTGCGGTCGAGTCGGTGCCGCATTTGAGTGCCTGCTCAGCCGTCGAAGTGCCAGCCCGCGGCCTCGACCGCGCTGTCGTAGCCGCCAAACGCCTTTCGAATCTGCTTGAGGCCTGGGATCCGCGGTCCCTTTCCGGAGCGTCGAGTGAGGCGACGCTTGACCTCTGCCCACTCGGAGTACTCCCATTGGGAGGGCCAGTGGCCGTCGGGCAGCTCTAGGTCCCGCCTGGCCGCCAGCAGGGTGGAGAGGATCTCGGCCGGCTGGTAGCCGGGCTGGGCGCCGACCGCGTGGTGGTGGTTGCCTGCCACCCGCTGCGGCCCGCCGTCGAACCAGAAGCGGCATGCGGCATGGACTGCGGCAAGCCAGTGCCCATACAGGCGCGAGAGGGTCGAGGCTGTCGGCCACTCCTCTCCTTTGGAGAGGCGCTCCTTGCGGATCTCCTCGTAGGTGGTCGTGGGAACGAACTCGCCATCGTCGGCGACCAGTTCGATCAGCAGGCCCAGCGATGCCTGGCGCCGCTCGGCCGCGGAGTCGACCGCCAGGCTGTTGCCCAGCAGCCTGCGGAGGTCCTGGGCCGCGATCTCGGGAAGGGCCAAGTGGCTCTTGGCCAACGAGACGATTGCCGCGGCGACCTCCGTGGCGTTGTCGCCGGCTGCTGCTGCCTCCCTTGGGCCGGCGGCGGGGCCGGGATGGAGCTCACCGAGCCTGCTCCTTCGCTACCGAGATCCCAAGCTCGGCGGCTCGCTTCAGGCCATTGGAGAGGACCGCCGCCCACCCCCTGCCACCTTTGCCCAGGCGCTGGCGCAGCAACGCATCCGAGGGAATGCGCTCCTCTCCCCGAGCTTCGGCGAGCCTTTTATCCCGCCAGATCACATACGAGGTTCGGCCGATGCCCGGCCCGACCTCGGCGACCGCTTCGACAAGGGCCTCGACCACCTCGCGCTCCGAAAATGGCACGCGGCTGTGGCTTCTGGCGAGGACGTCTTCCTCGATCAGTCCCGCCAGGTACTTCGCCTGCGGCCAGGAGCCGATGCCAGGGCACCTGACGAACCGAGCGGCTGTCGGAGGACGGAGATCGGATGCCCCTGCACCAGGCTCACCCGAGCGACCGATGCGCAGAGCCGGTTGTAGCGGCTGTAAGTAAGCGCTTCGGCCTCTTCCGCGCCCAGCTGCTCGCCCACCCAGCGCAACCAGGCGATGAGGCCTTCTTGGCGACTCCTCGAGGAGTGAGAGCGGCGCGAGGTGGCGCCGGCCCGTAGCACCGGCGCAGGTGCAGAGCTGAAGTCAAAGCCGGCTGCCAGTTCAGACTCCCGCGGCTTTCCGGGCGTATATCCCGGTGTCGAGCGATGTTGACCTCCGAGCGCCACGAGGACTTCAGCCCACGGGCCGATGAAGTCGTGAATCACCGGCAACGTGGGGCACCGGGCAGGTCCGTTTGTGCTCGAGCGCAGCACGTCGTCCCTCCAGCGCAGGTAGTCCCGTTGGATCAGCGCGGCATTTGAGCCCTGCTCGCGGTCGACGTGCTCGACCCAAGCTCTCAGGACACCGAGAACCTCCTTCCGCGTGTACCGCTTGCCGCAGGCAGTGAGGCGCCGGGAGAGGACATCGGTCACGGGTCGCTCCCCGATCGCTTCGAGGCCGGCGCCAAAGGATCCGGAGAACGCGTTGCGGATGAACTGCACCGACGGCCACTCGGCCCGATCTTCGAATTCGGATCGGAACTGGTCATAGCGCCGGCACGACGGCTCTCCCAAAGCCCAGCTGGGAGGGTCGGCCTCGTTGCGCGCCTCTCGTTGAGCCGAGACAAACCGGCGCAGGGCCTCGGCTGCCTGCTCGCGCTTGGCGGTCATCTCACCGATCCCCAGCCGTCTCTGGAGGGCCTCGTAGACAAGCCGCCTGTCTGCCTCGCTCCGGTTTCGCAGCAGCTTCCAGAGCTCTCGCGCAAGCGGGTGTGCTGGACGCTCAGCTGCTCGGTCTTTGACGGGTGCCGCCATCGAGCGCACCGTAGATGGCCCTCGATGCGCTTACTGGGGTTCTCCCACAAGAGGCTGGGAGATGGCCGCAGTTCCCCTATTGGGGAAAGTTTGCGTCAGCAAACCCCTTCAGAATGGGAAATCCGAACGAGTGCGCGGGCCGGATTGGGGAACCACATTGCACAAGCTGGGGAAAGCCCCCAAATGAGCGGTAGAGCTTCTGGTCTTAAAGTGGCTCTGGGTGGGGGTGGGGGAAAAGTCCAGAGCAGCCCATTCATTCATTCGAACTTCCCCTGCTTGTCGGCGGTTTTCGTCGGCGACCACGGAGCTGTCGATTCGGCGATTTCGGAGCTGGAGTCCAATACGGAGTCCAAAACCCCCTCGTGTGCCCCGCCTCGCACCGCCCGCCTTGGGTTGGCTAGCGGATGAAGGTCTCTGCACCTGGGGCCGGGTGTGCAGGCTTTTTTGCCCGGACCAGGTAGTTTTCTACTTAAACACCTATTCCACTGGTAAAGTAGAAAATATGTCTGAGGTAGAAAAGCGCTGGCAGAAGATCCTTGCTTCCGCGCTGGAGGGCGCGACCGTCGAAGCTGCGCCGAGCGACAGCGGCGCCGATCTCGTGGTCCGGACTCGCGATGGCCGGGCGATCGAGATCGAGGCGAAGTGGGCCGGCGAGGGCTGGCCGCAGGATGTTCGGCGCGTAGCCGCCACGGTCGGCGAGCAGTGGCCGGAGAACGCCGTCCTCCTCGCACGGAGCCTCTCTCCCGGCGCGATTGAGTGGCTGCGGGAGCGCGGCGCCAACTGGGCCGACGAAGCCGGCCAGGCCCGCATCGTTGGGCCTGGCGGGCTGGTCGTGATCCGCGAACCCGCTCAACCGTCCGACAAGCAGAGCGCGCCGCGTTCCTTTTCTTGGTCGAAGTCGGCGATCGCGATCGCGGAGGTGATTCTCGCCCGCGAGGATCGCCCGCTGCGTGTGGTCGAGCTCGCGGAGGCGAGCGACTGGTCCACCGCGCAGGCGGGCAAAGTCCTCAAGGCTTTCGATGGCCAGGGCTGGACCGCCAAGCATGGCGGCTCACGGGGAATCGGCGCACACCGGGTGCTGGTTGATGCGAACGGGCTGCTCGCCGCATGGTCGGCCGCGGTCGCTGATTCCCCCCGCACTACCCGCATCGCTCACCGGGCGACCAAAGATGTGATGGCGCTCCTGCGCAACAACCTCGTCCCGGCGCTGGGGCGGATGGCGGGCTGGGCGGCCAGCGGCTGGGCAGGCCTCGAGCTAGCGGCCCCCTTTGCGACCACCACCCCCAGCCTGCACATCTACATCGCCGACGCTGATTTCGCCGCACCGCTCAGCGACGCCATCGAGGAGGCCGGTCTGCGCGAAGTGAACGAGGGTGGCCGAGTCACCTTCTGGGCAGCCGATGCCCGCATCTTCGCCTTCTCCCGGCGAGTCGAGGATGTCCCCGTCGTGAGCGCCCCGCGCCTGTTCGCCGACCTGTCGTCGTTCGGCGGCCGCGGTGGCGATGCAGCCGACCACGTCAAGGCGGAGCTGATCGATCCGCTGCATTCCGGCGAGTCGACCGAGGAGGATGACGCTCATGGATGAGCAACGCTCCCGCGAGACCCGCGCCCGCGCCGAGACCGCGTTGGTACGGCTCCTGCATGCGCTCGGGGACGAGGACGTCTTCCTGGTCGTCCTCGGCGGCCTGGTGCCCGAGGTTCTCGCCAGCGACGAGGCTCTCGTGCCGGAGCACCTCGGCACGACCGACGTCGACGTCCTCCTCATCACCCATGTCGACCCCGATGCCGATCTCGGCAGCGTGGAGCGGGCGTTGGAGCGGCTCGACTTCAAGCCGGACCCAAACGAGGACGGCTGGCGCTGGCGAGGCCCGATCGACGGCGTGCCGGTGAAGCTCGAGTTCCTCTGCGACCTACCCGACTACCGCGAGGGAGAGGTCGTCCGGCCGAGCGGCTGCCGAGCGCTCAGCGCTCAGAACCTCCGCGGCACCGGCTACGTCGCCCGCGACTTCGCCTGGAGGAGCTGAGCGGCGAACTGGCCGATGGCACCATCGCCACCGTGCGCGCCCGCTTCGCCGGCCTCGAGGGCTACTTGCTCTCAAAGTGCGTGGCGGCGCGTATGCGCGCCGCCACGAAGGACTACTACGACTTCGTCTACGTCCTGCAGCACAATCGCGCGGGAGGACCGGAGCAGGTCGCACATCGCCTGATCAACGGCGATTTCGCCGATGAGCTCGAGCCCCTGAGGACTACCTTTCTGGAGGTGCGAGCGCGCTTTGTCGGGACGGCGGACAGTGGGCCGGTCGGTTACGCGAAACAGGCTTTGGAAGTGCAGCCCGAGGTTGGTGAGGCGGAATTGCGGGCCGATGCCGTCGACGTCGTTCAGCGATTCTTTGCGGAGCTGACCTGAAGGTAGGCTCTCGCCTCGCGATGACGCTCCGCAAGTCCGATCTATATGGCTCTTTGTGGAAGAGCTGCGATGAGCTTCGCGGTGGGATGGATGCGTCCCAGTACAAGGACACATCCTCACGCTGCTGTTCGTCAAGTACGTCTCGGACAAGCGGGAGGCCGACCCCGACAGCCTCATCGACGTCCCTCCGGGTGGCTCGTTCAAAGACATGCTCGACCTCAAGGGCAGCAAGGAGATCGGCGACAAGATCAACTAGATCATCGCCAAGCTCGCCGAGACCAACGGCTTGCAGAAGGTCATCGACCAAGCCGCCGCCATGACGAGCAGTGCGGTGCAACCAATCAACACCGGTCTGAACGCCAGTTCGAGCCCGCGAGAGCGGGCATGTTGGCCTGGCTTGCGCAGCGCTGCTCCCGAAGCCCTTTCTTCCATTGAGAGCAGTCATCGGCGGCCCGAGTCAGGTCTTGACGGGTGACTGCGGCTGACCGCCGAAGTGGCGTCGCAGTCGCTTGTGCCGATGGCGGAAGAACCAGGCGATCATCGGCCGCAGCGGTGCACCGGGGAGCCCGAGGCGAGGCTGCCAGGAGATGCGATCGGTGATCAGGCAGCCGCCGCCGTCGGTCGGCTCCAGAGTCCGCTCGTGTTCCCAGGAGCGCTGGCTCAGCATCTGCGAGCGCTCGAGGAAGCCACACCCTGGATCCAGGCGGACCAGCGTCAGGTCGTCGTAGTCGAAGGGGATCAGGCCGAAGAGGAGGATCCAGCTGCGGCCGATCTTCTTGCCCAGCTCGATGCTCTCGGGGTCCAGTCGCTCTACCCCGGCGGGAACCGTCATGCGCAGGTAGGGGCGCATCTCGTCGTTGATGCCCTCAGGCGTCGTGATCCGGTCCCAGACCTGGGTTGGCGGTGCCTCCAGCTGCGACGAGATTTCAATCTCCGCAATGCGCGGGGGATGGGAGGCCATGCTCGGAGGCTATCCGGGCGTCATGAAAGCAACCAGCCGCTAAGGTCGGCGCGATGCGAACCGCGGTGATTACGGGCGCCTCGAGTGGGATCGGCGCCGCGACGGCGAGAGCCTTGGCTGAGGAGGGGTACCGGACGATCCTGGCCGCTCGGCGACTGGACCGGCTCGAGGTGCTGGCGACGGAGATCGGCGGCGAGGCGGTCGGCCTCGACGTCGCCGACCCGGAATCGGTCGCGGCTCTGGCCGAGCGGGTCGAGAGCTGCGACGTGTTGATCAACAACGCCGGCGGCGCCCTCGGATTGGAGCCAATGGCCGATGCCGATGAGGAAAACTGGCTTGGGATGTACGAGGCCAACGTGATGGGGACGATGCGGATGACCCGCGCGCTCCTGCCGCGGCTGGTCGCCTCGGGCGACGGTCACGTGGTCGGCGTCACCAGCATCGCCGCGATCGAGACCTACCGCGGCGGCGCCGGTTACAACGCCGCCAAGCACGCCCAGCGGGCGACCCTGCGGGTCCTGCGGCTGGAGTTGCTGGGCCAGCCGGTGCGGGTCACCGAGATCGCTCCTGGCATGGTCGAGACCGAGTTCTCCCTGGTCCGGTTCGGCGGCGACGAGGAAGCGGCACGGCGCGTCTATGAGGGAATGACGCCGTTGCGGGCCGAGGACGTCGCCGAGTGCATCCGCTGGGCGCTGGCGCAGCCGCCGCATGTCAACGTCGACGAGATCGTCGTCCGCCCGCGCGATCAGGCTACCGCCGCCGACGTGCACCGCCGCTGAGGCGCAGCCCGGCTCAGCGGCCGGCGAGGAAGCCCTCGGGCTCCTCGACCACGGTGTTGACCAGCTCGCCGACGTTCTCGATCTCGACCCGCACCGTGTCGCCGACGTGGAGCAGGTTGTCGCGGATCGGCTGGCGGCCGAGGCCAACCCCGGCCGGAGTCCCGGTGGCGATCGTGTCGCCGGGCTCCAGGGTGAAGGCTTCGGAGAGGTGGGAGACCTGCTGGGCGCAGTCGAAGACCATCTCGGCGGTGCTGGCGTCCTGGCGCAGGTCGTCGTTGACGTAGCAGCGCACGCGCAGGTCCTGAGGATCGCCAACCTCGTCGGGGGTGACCAGCCAAGGGCCGAGCGGGCCGTGCGTGTCGAAGGACTTGCCGATCGTCATCGTCTGCGCCCGGCCCTGCCAGTCGCGGACGCTGACGTCGTTGGCGCAGGTATAGCCGGCGATCGCCTCATGGGCCTGCTCGACCGGGACGTGGCGGCAGCGCTTGCCGATCACGATTGCCAGCTCCGCCTCGTAGTCGAGGAAGGTCGAGACCTTCGGCATGTGGATCTCGGCGCCCGGCCCGACCACGCAGGTCACCTGCTTGTTGAAGAAGACCGGGACTTCGGGCGCCTCCATTCCCATCTCGGCGATGTGATCGGCGTAGTTGAGCGCGATCGCGAGGTACTTGCGCGGCCGGGCGGGCGCCAGGAGCCGCACATCCCCGAGCGAGAGCCGCGGCGCCGCGGCGGCGAGGCTCTCGAGGCCGTTCTGCCCCGCCTCGGCCAGAGCCGCAGCCGGTTCGGTGGGGACGCCGGCCCCGGAGAGGTCGGCGATCTCGTCGCCTTCGACGACCCCGAGCGCCGGCATGCCGGCGACAGTGGCGAAGCTGCAGAGCCTCATCGCGGCGGACTTTGCCAGATCGTCGCTGCAAGGGGCGAACCCGAATGTTCTTGCGCTCGCCGACCTCTTCCGGTTAGCGTTCTCGGAAGTGGTGGCGAGCGATCAAACCACAACCGGCGAGAAAGCCGCGCCGGTGGATCGCGCCCGGGCAGCGATCGATGCGAGCTGGTGGGTCCCCGGGGAGGGGCCGCACGAGATTCCCCGCCTCGACGACGTTGCTGCCATCGGCGGAGTCGTCTGGATCGACATCCGGGGCGACGCTGACGCCACTGAGCTGCTGGCTCTTCTCGGACGGTCCTGTCCCGGCTTGGAGCACGAGATGCTGGACGAGCTTCTCGATCCCGACAAAGAGCCTGTCAACCGGCGCTGGGCGGGCGGCGCGGTCCGCCTTGCCTCGACCTTCGCCGTGTATCCGGGCGCCGAAGGGAACGAGACCGACTGGGGGCGAAAGGTGTCGTCATCCCCCCGGGCTTTGTACCAACCGGTCGAGCTCCTCGCCGGTCGCGATTGGCTGATCACGAGATGGCACGAAGCTTGCCTCTACCGCGGGTCGGAACCAGATGGGGAGCGAAAGGAGGCGGTCGGCAAGCGCGAAGTCGTCGAGGCGGTGAAAAGGCGGTGGCTCGAGGCCGAGGGGGGCGGCGCGGGCGACCTTGGAGTCCTGGTCATGCACGAGCTCGCTCTCACCTATGCCCCTGCGCACAGGCACTTCCGCGCTTCGCTCGAGGAATGGGAGCTTCGCCTGTATGGGGTCGAGACCGAGTTAGGGGAGTCCGACCCCGAGGACGACCTCGATGACCTGAAAGCGCTCTGGGGCGCCCGGGCAAGGCTGCGCGATTGGCTCAGCCCGCTCAACGTTGCGGGACTGAACGTGGACCCCGACAAGGCGTGGCTCCCAGTCCGAAACCACGCCGAAGTGAAGGCCATCGACAAACGGGTCGACAAGTCCCTTGACGCACTCGCAACCCTCGGCAACACCTTGCGCAGCTCGTTTCACCTACTGCACATCAAGATGTCCGAAGCGCACCGCGAACGCCATGAAAGCATGCAACGGCGGGTGGAGTACATCGCCGCTGGGTTTCTCGTTCCGACCCTGATCGTTGGCTTCTTTGGTGCCAACACATGGGTACCGGGCGAGCATCGTCACTGGGGACTGATGCTGATGGTGGTCTCGATGGCCGTTCTTACCTGCATCGTCGTCGCTGTGCTTCTCGCCACTCGTCGGCGGTCCAGCTCGAGACGGTCGGCGGAGCTCCGGCGCACGCTTCCGGTCAGTCGTTGAGCTCGTCGAGCAGCTCGACCACGCGGCGCTCGATCTCGTCGCGGGTGAGGCGGACCTCCTCGATCGGGCGGCCCTTCGGGTCCTCGAGCTCCCAGTCGAGGTAGCGCTTGCCGGGGATGTAGGGGCACTCGTCGCCGCAGCCCATCGTCACCACCACGTCGGCCCACTCGGCGTCGGCGCCGGTCAGCTTGCGGGGCGTTCTATCGGCGAGGTCCACGCCGAGCTCCCTCATTGCCTCGACCACCTCGGGGTGGACGCGGTCGCCCGGCGTCGTCCCCGCCGAGCGCGCCTCGTGGCGCCCGCCCGCCGCCCGCACGAAGAGCGCCTCGCTCATCTGCGAGCGCCCCGCGTTATGCAGGCAAACGAAGAGCACCCGCGCCATCAGCCGGCTTCCTCCGCCGACGGGCCGATTTCCGCCGATATATCGGGGCTTTCGTCCCGTCGGCCGGAGGTTCCGCCGCGGACCAGCTGGTAGGCGAGGGCGCCAACGGCCGCGCCGGCGATCGGAGCGACTATGTAGATCCAGAGGTCGTGCAGTTCGCCGGAGACGAGTGCCGGTCCGATCGAGCGGGCCGGGTTCATCGAGGCGCCGGTGATCGGGCCGCCGAAGAGGGCGTCGAGGCCAACCGTGCCGCCGATCGCGATCGCCGCTCCCGCCCCGACCGCGCGGGTGTCGGTGGCGACGGCCATGATCGTGAACATCAGGAAGGCGGTCAGCACCGCCTCGTAGACGAGGGCGCTGCCGTTGGCGACGCTGGGCAGCGTGGTGCCGAGGTCGGCGGGCTGGCTGGGCCATACGGCGAGCAGCAGAGCGGCGGCGGCGATCGCGCCGAACAACTGGGCAGAGATATAGGCGAGCGCCTCGCGGCGGGGGAAGTGACGGGTGAGCGCGAAGGCGAGCGTCACCGCCGGGTTGAGGTGGGCGCCGGAGAGGTGGCCGGTCGCGTAGACCATCGCCATGATCACCAGGCCGAAGACGAGGGAGACGCCGACGGCGCCGAGCACGCCGGCGTGGACGGTGTCGGTGACGATCGCCCCGCAGCCGGCGAAGACCAGCGCGAAGGCGCCGAAGGCCTCGGCGGCGGCTCGGCGCGGGAGATCCGGGCGCTCGTTCATCGGTTGCGTCAACAGCAGATGGCGGGGGTTTTGCCTGGATTGGATGGCACGGCGACTCGCGCCGGGATCGAGAAGACCTCGCGGACCGCGTCGAGCGCCCCGGGCACGAGGCTGAAGTAGCTGTAGGTGCCGCGTCCCTCGCGCTCGATCACGCCGGCCTCGACCAGCTGCTTGAGGTGGTAGCTGACCGTGCCCTGGGAGAGGCCGAGCAGGGGCTGTACCTCACAGACGCAGACCGGCTCGCCGCCGGCCCGCAGCAGCAGGTTGACGATGCGCAGCCGGTGGCGGTCGGCGAGCGCCTTCAGCACCCGCTCCAGCTCGACCGCCCGCTCGCCGGACAGCGAAGATCCCGCGAGTGGGGTGCAGCACTCGATCACCGGCAGGTCGACCATGAGCCGGGACCCTAGCACGCTTCATCGAGATTTATCAATGAAGTTACCGGGTCGCTACGAGCCGTCTATCCTTCGCCGTCCGAGCGATGGGGCTCGCTCCTTCATAAGCGCGGTTTCGATCCGCTGACGGTCCCTACCACGTCCATCGACGCTGATAGGGGACCCACCGATGCGAGTAAAGCAATCCGACCTTCGTCGCCTCGCCGCGATCTATGTCGGCGGGGTGCTCGGGGCGCTTGCCCGGGTCGGGCTCGCGCAGGCAACCCCGCACGGTCCTGGAGGCTGGCCCTGGGGGACCTTTGCGGTGAACATGATCGGCGCTCTGCTACTCGGCTACTTCTTCGCCCGGCTGAGTGACCACCCAAAGGACAGCCTCGCGCACCCGTTCCTCACTACTGGAATCTGCGGCACGCTGACCACCTTCTCGACCATGCAGCTGGAGCTGTTCGAAATGATCGACGGAGGTCGCATCGGCGTCGCTGCCGCTTATCTCGGCGTGACGCTCGCGGCGGGTTTCCTCTGCGTACGCGCCGGGATCGCCCTCGAGCGCCGTCCAGAGGTCGCTCGGTGAGCGCCGCAGGATGGGTCGCCGTCGGCCTGCTCGGCGGCACCGCCGCCACGGCCCGTTTTCTCATCGACGCCACGTTTGCCAGCCGCATCGACCATCCCTTTCCGCTCGGGGTGCTGGCGATCAACCTCGCCGGCACGCTGGTACTCGGCCTCGTCGCCGGGGCGGCGCTCAGCGGCGAGGCGCTGGTGATCGTCGCCGGCGGCGCGATCGGCTCGTTCACGACCTTCTCCACCTGGATGCTCGACTCGCACCGCCTCGCCGACGCCGGCCACTCCCACCTCGTCTGGCTCAACCTGGGCCTCTCTCTAGTCGTCGGCTTCGCCGCGATCGTCCTGGGCCACTGGCTCGGCACGGCGCTCTAGATGAGTAGTTCCACGACCACGACGCCCAAGAGCGCCACGCAGGGGAGATAAGCAACAGGGTCGAAGTCGGCGGTGCTCAATTATCAGCGCCGACCCGAAGGGGGCCTCGATGCTCGCCGACC
>Ga0307503_10000171_pt1 | contig 21758 bp, 22 predicted proteins | sample 17_S_MG_FD_194514 | JGI IMG/M metagenome (GOLD analysis project Ga0307503, IMG submission 194514) | Soil microbial communities from Populus trichocarpa stands in riparian zone in the Pacific Northwest, United States - 17_S | ecosystem: Environmental > Terrestrial > Soil > Riparian zone > Trees... | reverse complement strand
AGGACGTTGGAGTTCTGGTGCCCGTTCCCGAGGCCGTTCACGCTATAGATCAGGTTGTGGATGAACTGCTGCGCGCCGCCGGCCTCGCAGAGTTGCGCGCTGGCGCTCCCGGGGTTGTTGAAGCAGTTGCCGTTCGCGCGCATGACCAGCGCGCAGGACTGATAGAGCGTGCTGTCCCGCAGCACGAACGTCGATCCGTCGTTACCGCCCCAGGTGAAGAAGGTCCGCGGCTCCTGAAATGTCTTCTGATTCGTGGCGTCGCACCCGACGTCGTACATCCCGACCGTGTTCGCGGCGCCGGTCTGACCGTAGAAGGCCGGAAGCGGGAGCCCGTTCACGTCCACGCTGGCGCAGGTGTTCTCGTTGCCGAGGTCGGAGCACTGGCCGACCTTCCCGGCGCCGAGATAGCGCAGCGTCATGCTCTTGAGCGTGGTGGTCGAGTCGACGTTCTGCACCATGTAGAAGGTGTTGCCGGCGAACTTCTCGATGGTGAATCCCTCGAACGTCCACCACCCCTTGCCGTCCTTCGAGCCGCCGGTGGCCTCGCGGTTGTTGAAGAAGGACGCCGGCTCCCCGACGTCGAACAGCCCGTTGCCGTTGGTGTCGCCGGTGATGCGGATGTCGTGCTGGCCGGAGAACGCCTTGATGGTGATCGGGAATCCAGACGTCCCGCCGCCGTTGGCGTCGAGGATGCACGGCGACCCGTACCACGCCGCGCCGCTCGGGCAGGTGTGCCCCTGAAGCGGCCAGATCGAAGTGCTGACGCAGTAGGGATACGGAGCATAGCCGCCGTCGATCGGGATGATGCACGGCGGGAAGGCGGCGCACGTCCCAGAGCAGAGCACAGCGGTATCGCCCGGCTGAAGGTCGTCGCCGCCGCCGTCCTCCATCTGTTCGAAGGAATTACGGATGCCGAGGTTGTGAGGGTCAAGACACCACGGGTTAAGATTAGACCCTTGCGCCGCCGTGTGGTCGATGCAGCCGTACCAGCCGTCGCCGCCGTGCCCATTGTGGACAATGGTGCATGCGGAACCTACCGACTCCGCGAGCGTGAGCCCGGTGCCCTCACCCGGGTAGCCGCTGACCCACGCGGCCGTGCAGTCGGAGAAGTAGTAGGTCCCGCCGGCCAGCGCCGGGCTCGCCATCAGCGCGAGCAGCGCCCAGGCGACCGCGCGCCTTACTGACGGTCGATGGTGTAGGTGACGCATAGGGTGTACTCGTCCGTCGCCGGGTTCGGCGTGTTCGTGACGTCGAAGGCGAGCCCCTCGCCGGCGACCAGCCCGTTGTTGGCCGTCACCGCCGCCGGGGTGGAATTGCCGGTCGTGGCGCAGGTCGGGTTCGTCCCGGTGATCGTCATCCCGTTGCCGGCGCGGTCTTCGAGCGTGAAGGTCGCCATCGTCGAGCAGGTTCCACGGCATCGGCACCACACCGAAGTGACCGTGACCGGGGTGGTCGCCATCCACCACTCGAAGTTGTCGTCGGCCGACGTCACGTCGGAGATGACGCGGCACTCCTGCAGCACCGGGTCCAGGACGCGCGCGGCGCCGCCGCTGTAGTAGAGGAGCTGGTTCGCGGTGGTGTCGACAGCGGCCTGGCCCAGCGTGTCGATCGTCGGCGACGAGCCATTCGGCATCGGGACGAAGGCGCGCAGCGTCCCGCCGGCGGCCGAGTATTTCCCCTCATGCCGGACGCCGTAGAGATCGACCGAGAACCCGCTGGCCGTCTCGGCCGTGTCGACGTCGTAGCTGTTCGCGGTGTCGCCGCCAGAGCGGCGGATGCCGCCGCCGTTGACCGAGACGTTCCAGCCGGCATGGTTGGAGGCGGCGGCAACCTTGATCGCCACCAGCTTCTCGCTCGACCCCGAAGCGACCAGGTCGACGTCCGTCCCCGTCAGGGTGAGCTGCGGCTTGATCGTCGTCGTGCCGGCACTGCCGAGGTTTATGACCCCGAGCGTGCCGCTAGCCGACGCGTTGGTCGACTGCATGTAGATGCGGCTGCCGGCGATGGCGACCCGCGGCGGGATCGTCCCATTGTTCGTCGCCCCGAGGGAGTTGTAGACCCAGCCGTTTGCCACGGAGCCGGACTGCGTCTGCCGCACCCAAATGCTCGCCCCGGAGATGTCGTACTCGGCCGTATCGCTCAGGGTGTTGAAGATGGTGATCTGCTGGTTGGCCGTGCCGACGTTGGTGTTGTCCCCGATGAACGTGTCGCCAGAGGAAATAAATCGGGCGTCCTCGGCGATGAAGATCCCGTCCCAGCAGGTCAGCCACCGGTTACCGCCCGAGAGCCAGATGCGCCCACTGTACCCGCCCAGCTCGTGCAGCACGTCGATCGTGCACGTCGAGGATGCGAGGCTGCCGATGTCGTTGTTGGTCAGGTAGAAGGTCGTCGGAACGGTATTGGTGCTGCCCCGGATCGGGGCCGTCGTCGCCCCGATGAACTTGAGGTTGGAGATGCCCGACTCGGTTACGTCGCCACCGATGGTCAGCGTCCCGTTGATGATCACCGAGCCGGCCATCCCGAGGCCGACGACCTTGGTGTATGACTTGCCCAGGGAGATGTCGCCGTAGGTGGCCGGAAGTAGGTAGATCGTGTAGGGCTTCGAGACCGCCTGATCGCTGTAGGAGGCGATCGCGGCGTCCGCCGTGGCATAGCGGCAGGTCGGGCAGACGAGGCGACTCTGGCCGTTCGTGGTGAGCGCATCAGAAAACGTCGTGCCGGAGTCGGGCGAGAACGTCAGATATCCGAGCCCGAAGCCAAGGCGGCGCGCGCCCTCGGTGAGGCTGAACGGCGTGCCCGAGGTGTAGGACGGGAAGCGTACTTCCCCGTCCATGATCTGAAAGATGGTGCGCGTGCCGGTCGAGTTCGCCTGACCAGTGATCGTCGACCCCGCGGCTGCGCAGGTGCAGTTGACGGTCGCGGTGCCGATCGCCGTGTAGAACCCAGACGTCGCGCACCGCTTCACGGTCGTGCCGTTGTCTGACGAGTATGCCGGCGTCCAGTATTCGGCGGTCGGCGGGAAGTCGGACGGCCTCGTAAGCGGGACGATCTTGCTGCCGCTCCATGCTCCGAACTGATCGGCTGTCGCCGGGCTCAGGCTGGTCGACCCACCTCGGTTCGTGTAATAGGCATAGAAGCGGTTGTGGTTGGCCTGATTGCAGGACGCGGCGCTGAAGGCGACCCCAACGGTCACGGCCGTCGTCGGGTCCGCCATCGTGTAGTTGATCTGAGTCTGCGCGAGTGGAACGGTGCCCGAGGCCCCGGACACCAGCGGCGTGGAACCGCTCAGGGTGGTGATCGGCCCGCCAGTCGAATTGGAGTCCAGGACGGCATGGGTATTGATCCCGGCGCTGAACGTCTGCAGGACCGAGAACACCCACGACAGCCCCTGCAGCTTCGCCGGCGAGATGGTGTTTGGAGCTGACTGCGAGAACAGCGGCGCCGTCAGCACGAGCACCGCGACGATCCCGAGCAGCCAGGCCAGCCCCTTTTTCATCGGAGTCCCCCTCATGCGGCGTCCGCGATTCCCTCGGCGCGCAGGCCGGCGATGTCGATGTCCATGCTTCCGCCGGTGGCGGCGTGGCCGAAGTAGAAGTGCAGCGCGTCGGCCGTCGGCAGGTTGCTCGTGAAGGTTTCCTTCAGGACCCCGTTCACGTAGCAGAGCGCCCGGTTGCTCGGGTCATCGGTGAAGATGATCGAGACGGTGAACCAGGTCCCCGGCGTGGGCTTGGCGAACGAGCTCCCGTTGTTGCGCGAGCTGTCGAAGCTGACGAAGCGCCAGTTCGTCGCGTCGACGCGCTCGAGCCAGATGCCCTTCGAGTCGGTCACTGAGGGATCGGCGGGCGCGACGCCGGAGGCGGCTGGCAGGACGCGCATCCCGACCTTGGTGGCGATGTCGGCCGACAGCTTCCACCGGCCCGCCAAGGTGATCGGCCGCGTCATCGAGTTGAACAGGACGTTACGCCGCGAGAACAGCGACATCCAGGACCCGCCGCTGGCCGCCCCGATCCGCGAGACCGAGAAGGCCGGCTTCGGCAGGTTCATGCCCCCTTCACGGATGGTGTCGTCCGTGTCGGCCATGACGAACCAGTTGCCGGAGAGCGACACCTGGAACGTCGGCGAAGCCGCGAGGTCGTACGGAGTGGCGACCGCGAACGACGGGTAGCGGATCTCGGCGCCGTCGTTTGAGAACGGGATCTGATCGTTGAAGTGGTCGTAGACCGCGATCGCGCTCTCGAGCGCCGACAGCCGCCCGTTCAGGTTGTTGAAGTCGTCCTGCATCTGCCGGAAGAAGTCCTGACCCAGCGGGCTCTTGTAGGCGGTCTGGGCGTCGACGAAGGGCGTGAACACCGGGATCGCCATCACTGCACCTCGTAGGGGGATGTCCCGTCGCCGAAGTTGCCGACCGGGATGCCTGACTGCCCGATGTGCGCGTACTCACGCTGGGCGGCGCTGGCGGCGTCGTAGCCGGGCAGCGCCCCCGAGGCCCCAATCCAGGCCGGCCGGGTGAAGCCGGGGTCGAGGAGCTTCAGCTCGATCTCCCCGGCCTCGGGACGCTCGGCCCGCTCGACGACCTCGAGGCGGGAGGCGACGAACCCGCGGATGCCGAGAAGGACGTTCGTCACCTTGCTGTGGGTGAACAGGACGACGTCGCCGATCTCGAGGGCCTTCTTGTGGACCCCCAGGGTGATCCGAAGGAGCGGCGGCGGCTTGATGTATCGCCGCAGGAGGCCGGCCCCCAGCACCTCGCCGATTCGGATGCCCCGCACCGACGTCAGCAGGCCGGTGTCGTCGAGCTCGAGCGTCGCGGTTTCCTTCGTCGCCGTCTGATCAGCGGTGTCCTGGACGATGACGGTGTCCGCAGGGTTGCCGCTCTCCGCATCGAAGTCGTACCCCAGCTCGACCCGGTTGACGTGCAGGTCGAAGCCACGCTCCCAGCGCCAGGCGACCACGTCGGCCTCGGTGATCGTCGGCAGCCCGGCGATCACGTCGTCCGGGTAGACCGGCCGATACAGGCGGAAGGCGAACTTGCCGCCCCCGTCCATGAACGGGTAGCCTCGGAACCGATACAGGCGCTGCTCGAGGAACTGGAACCCGCGGATCGGCTGCCGGCTCTCGAAGCGGATCGTGTGCTCCGGGATCATCCGGTCCCGCTCCCGCGCCAGGTAGGTGTCGTTGAGCAGCGACGTGGGCACGCCCAGGCCGGTCGGCATCCCGACGGCCACCTCGAGGGGGAAGCTGCCATTCGCGAAGTCCCCCGTCAGGCAGGCCCGGATGATGTTGATCGGGTTGCCCTGGAGGATGGTCGTCGCCCACCGGATGGGGTCGCCGGCCAGGTAGCTCTTAGTCAGGGCGCTCCGGAAGTAGATCACCGTCCCGACGACCGCCGCGACCTCGACCTTTTCCTCCCCGCCGGGATAGGACCCATGCGTCGACGGCCCGAGGAAGAGCTGCTGGCCCTGCTGGACGCCCGGGACGTTGACGACGGACGCCGCCTTGTCGCCGGCGTTCGGCCCGACCGAGAGGAAGTCGCTGTAGCGCTGCAGCCCGGAAGCATCGGCGTTCGTGAAGAGGTCCTCGTTCTGCGCCCGCTTCACGTCGACGAGGGTCAGCTCGTAGGTGACCAGGTCCTCGGTGAGCCTGACATCGCTGATGTCCCCGATCGCCACCGGCGCGTAATCGACCTCGTTCATGTCGGCGTCCCCCTCGTAGAGGGTGACCGTCCGGTTGACGAGGGTCGGCAGGGTCGGCGAGGGCTTCTCGGTGGAGACCAGGTCGGTGATCTCCCCGGCCGTGTCCACCAGGCGCAGGTTGCTGATGCGGAGCGTCGCCTTACCCTGCAGCGGGTTGAGCGTCTGCCCGATCTCGGTGGGCAGCTTCATCAGCGGCTTCTTCGTGACCGCGGCGGCCTTCACCGGAGCGGTCGAGAAGTGCTTCGTGGTGAGCCCGTCGATCGCCACGTAGTAGACGGGCGCCTGCTGGCGCTCGGCCTTGCGCGCGGTCCAGGTGGCGTTCGGGTTGTAGGTCACGCCCGGTCTTCCTCGCAGGAGTGGTCGAACTGGTAGGTGATGCCGGCGCGCTCTTCGAAGGGCGGATCGCTGTCCAGGCTGACCAGCTTCGGGAAGTAATCCCGGCTCCGGAAGATGTCCCCGGTCACGTAGGTGAACTTCAGGTTCGCGAGGCAGGTCACCTTCGTGTTCAGCGTGACCGTGTCGACCTGGATGATCTCTTCCCGGTGGCCGGTCGCCTGGCGTACCAGGTACTTCCGGCCGGCGACGATGCTGCTGGTGTCCGTGAACGGGATGTCCTTCTGCGCCGCCGCGGCCCCCCCGGTCATCGTCTTGTCGACGACGTCGGCGCTGTCGAGCGCGAAGGCGTACTGGTTCCCCTCGCTCGCCCAGGCCCACCAGGCGACGAGCGCATCCCAGAAGGCGACATCCTGGAAGTTGTTCAGCATCACCCGCAGGCGTCGCCAGCTCGCCGCCAGGTTGACGGCATGCACCACTCCGTTGCTGCGCCCGATGGTCCGCTCCCGCACGGGATCGGCGGCGTACCCCGTCAACGGCCCCGGGAAGTCCAGGCTGTTCCCGTTCCAGGTGATCCGAGGGTTGGCCATCAGGATCGGCACCTGCAGGGTGTCGACGAGAGGGTCGCCGAAGCCGAAGCGGACTTTGCCGGCGCCGGCGCCGCCGCCGATCGAGTTGTCGCGCGTCCACTGGAACAGGACCCGCAGCCGGTCCCCGGTCGTTGGCCCGGACTGCGCCAGGGTCGTGCCGCTGAAGGTGCGGATCCCGGTCGAAGAGAGGACCTGCGGCGCCGTGAGGGCGGCGTAGGCCTCGATCGGAACCCCGGCACCGGTGACCCGGGCGAGCCCGACGGCCAGGCTGATCTTCGGATTGGCGACGGTGACGTCGACCTTCGCGGTCCAGCTCCCCACCGGCCAGTCGCTCGAGCCGGGCTGGTTGGCCGGGCTGAAGAAGTAGTCGCTCTCCATCGAGTCGAATGGGATGTCGACCTCGATCTCGCCGGTGTCCTCGACGTACCTGAGCAGGCGATTAGTGAAGTTCGCCCCGCCCGAGACGTCGCTCGGCGTGTCGTCCCACGCCCAGACCCACGGCGCCTGCACGTCAGATCGTCCGCCACGTCGTCCCGTCCCATGAGGAGTGCGCCCCGGTGTCGGTAGCGATGTAGATGCAGGGCGTCGCCGGCGTCGACGGGCGCGCCGCGGCCGTCCCGGACAGGACCTGTGCGACGGTCACCACGCTCCGTCTTTCGGTCCCGTCCCAGGTGCTGGTGAGCCCCGACCCCTCGAACTTCAGCGGCCCAGTCCCCAGCTCGTCGGGCGCGTCCCGCTGGAAGACCTTGACGGTGGCGCGCGCCGCCTCGGCGCTGACGCGGTTGGCGATCGCCGCCTGGGCCTGGTCGACCGGACCAGGCGCGGAGCCGCCGCCCCCGCCCCCCGTCTCCCCTGGGTTCTGGCGTGGCATCAGGCGGCCCTCTTGGCGCAAAGGTCTTGCGCGGCGGCCGGTTCGGGCGTATACGGTGCCCCAACGAGGGTCATGACATGGGCTCCAACGAACAGCAGGCCCCGACCATCCCCGCGGATCTTCTCGGTGACGGTTCGTTCCCCCTGGAGATCGTCGGCGAGTCCAGATACCAGGAGGCCCTCGACCGCATCTGCGGCGGCCGAACCCGGAAGGGCCACAGCCTGGGGATCCCCGCCAGCCTGGTGCTCGAGGACGCGAACCCGAAAGACCCGCTCGCGGTGCGGGTGGACATCGGCGGCCAAACCGTCGGCCACCTCGCCCGCGAGATGGCGCGCACCTACCGGGAGCGGCTCGCCGCCATCGGACAGGTGCAGCCCGTGTTCGCATGCCACGCATGGGTCCGTGGCGGGTGGGATCGCGGCGGAGACGACGTCGGGCACTACGGCGTGCGGCTCAACGTGAACCTCACGGGTGCGCCCGTGCCCCAGGTAAAGGCCCCCCGGCCATCGCGACTGGACACCATCCTTCGGTGGATCGGGATCTGCGTGGTGGTAGTCGTGATGGTTCTGACGCTCGTCTGCGCGCTGGCAGTCTATGGTTCGCTGAATCACGTCTAGCGCTAGGCGCATCACCCCACCACCGCGGTCGCCGGCAGGTAGTACCCGCGTCGTTCCACCAGAACGCGGATCTCCTCGAGCATGTCGATCGCTTCGGCCGTCTTGTCCCGGCGCGGCAGGATGGTGATCGGCATCGACATCTCAGGCCGCAGCGGTACGGATGCCCCCGCGCTCGCGAGCCCAAAGGCGCCAACTGAACCAGCGCTGGACAGGGAAATCGGAGAAGGGGTCGCCAATGACATCGCCGCCTCACCGCCAAACCCCCCATGTCCACCGGCATCAAATAGGGTATGGGCGGCCAGTCCAGCGGCCTGGGCGCCCGCCGGCCCCCCGAACGCGAAACCGAGAGCCTTGAAGATCGCCTGGATGACGGTCGCCCGGATGATGGCCTTGATCAGGTCGGCCAGCAGCTGCCGGAAGAACTGCCCCCAGGCGATCTTGGCGCCCATCGCGGCGTCGATCAGCGCGCCGCCGAAGCTGTCCGCCGCCCCCGTCAGGTTCTGCTGGAGGGCCTCTTCCATGTCGGTCATCACCAGTAGCGTCGCCTGGGCGCCGGTCTGGGCGGCGCTCAGGTCGTCGCCCCACTGCGGGAGCTGGTGGGTGATCTCGGTGATGGCGCCAAGGACCGCGTCCCACTGCTCCGGGCTGATAAGCCCCGCCTGGTTCAGCTGGGCCAGGAGCATTAGGGCGTCGTCGACGTTGAGCGCCGCCTGCTCCATCTTGTCCAGGGCGGGGATCCCCAGCTCCTCAAGCACGGAGGCGAAGAGCTGCATCTCGGTCGTCGCCGCGGCGGCCCCGGCGCCGACCCCTTGGATTGTCTCGGCCACCTTGGTCTTGCCGCTGCCCTTGCCGAGGCCATCGATGATGTTCTTGATCTTCGCGGCGACGACGTCGGCGCTGTCCCCGGCCTCGCCGAATGCCCCCTTGATGTTCCCGAGGCTGGTCATCCACTGGCCCGCCCACTTCGCCAGGGCGATCGAGTCCTCGTCGGTCCAGCCGAAGATCTTCTTCACCAGCGCCGGCGCGTCGTCAGCGAGCGTCACCAGACTGACCAGGACCTGGCCGAGCGACAGGCCCATCGAGATCAGCCGGAACTCAAAGGCGGTGACCTCGGCGGCGATCTTCACCATCCCCAGGGCGGCGCGCGACAGGACCGTCACGAGGGTCTGGAAGGCGTCGCTGTGCTCGGAGACGAACCCCGTGGCCTCCTTCAGGATGACCGACACCGCCTCGAGCACGCCGCGGAAGGCCTCGTTTTCGACGACCGCGCGGCCGGTCTCCTGCATCAGATCGTCATAGTCGTTGGCGATGCGCTGCAACGCGCCGGAGAACGTCTTCCCGGTGACGGCTGCCGCCCCGCCCATCTTGCTGTTGATCTGCTCGATGACCGCGGCGAAGCGGTCCCCCTTCGACGCGGAGGTGTCGAAGTCGGTGGCGATCCCCTGCAGCCGGCCGCTCCCCTTCACAAGGACGTTCACCATCTGAGTCGCGGCGGTCTGGACGTCCTGACCGGTGGCCGCGGCGTAGTCGAGCGCCGCCTGCGTCGCCTGCTCGAGAGCATCCCCCGTCAGCTGCCCGAGCTGCGCGAAGGTGGAGACCACCCCCGAGATCGTCTCGTCGCCGACCGTGGTGACGTCCTGCAGGGTGGAGATGAACTCAGCGAGCCGCGCGCGGACGGGCGCGGTGTTCTGACCGATCGAGGCGAGGGCGGTGGCCAGGCGGACGTCGGCCTTCTCCTGCTCGGCCGCCGCCATGGTGACCTTCGAGAGGATCGCGCCGACCGCGGCGAGCGATGCCGCGGCTGCGGCTGCGAGCACGGGCAGCGACGTCAGGTTCCTGCCGAGGCTGGCGAGCGCCTTGTCCGCCTCGTTGCGGGCCTTGATGATGATGCTTACGTTGCGCTCAGGACCGCCCACGGTTCGCCTTTCGCTGCGCCTCGCGCATCAGCCGCTGCTCTTCCTGGACGCCCCAGTTGTGGGCCCAGAGGTCAATCGAGAACGCCTTGAACTCGTCCCTCTCGCCGACCAATTCCGATGGTCTCACCCCGTAACGGCGGCCAATGGAGTCGAGCGCCATCATCTTTCGTTGGTCGGCTACTAAGGGCGGACCGACTCCCCGGCCTGCTTCGAGTACCCGGACACCTCGAGGATCGCGGTGAAGAGCAGGAACTGGTCCTCGAGCGGCAGGTCGGCGACCACCGGACCCTTGGCCGGGTCGTCGCCGAACTGCGGATCGATGCAGCCCACGGCGACCACCTTCTCGATCAGCGGGAAGGCCGCCTCGATTTTCGGGTCGTTCAGGAACTCCCGCGTTCCGACACCGGCGGCATCGCCACCCCCGAGGGCTTTGGCCGCCTGCCCAAGCGACGACACGTCCAGCAGCTGCCCTAGCATCCGGCCGAGGTGCGCCAAGCCGATGCCGCGCACCATCACGCCGCCGAGACTCGTCTCGACGCGCCGCCGGCGCGCGGCGACAATTGACTCCGCGGTCAGAAGACCCGCCTTCTCCTCCTGCATTTGCTCCTCCTCGATCGGCTCAGCCGATGGCCGACTCTGCGTTGACGACCACCAGGGTCAACATCTCCCCGGACGTGGGCTTCAGTGCCTTGAACGGGATCTCGGACTTCAGGATGCCGGGCCCCTTGACCGTGAACGGGTTGCCGGTGACCAGGCACTTGAGCAGGGTGAAGTCCATCCGGTAGTTCCCGGCGCCGAGGGTCGGCCCGGTGTGCAGCAGCTCGAGCTTGAAGAGCGTCCCGGCGTCGAGCTTCGACCAGTCCGCCTGCAGGGCGTCGACGGTCACGGTGCCGGTGATCAGGCGGCGGTTGTCGGAGGGGATCGGCTCGTCGATGTTCTTCGAGCCCATGACCCGCTTCTCGAGGTCGAGCGCCTGGTCGAAGTTCAGCTCGAAGGCGTCGATCTTCCGGACGACGTCGTCGAACTCGATGCTGGCCTGGTGCCCGGCGACGTAGGTGGTGATCGACGGGAAGGTCGGCGAGACCGCGGCGATGATGCTGGCGTCCTTGCCGGCCCCCTCGAACTCGATCTGCATGTTCTGGTCGGGCGCCCCGGAGAACTTCGCCGAGTTCAGCTTGAAGCCGACCGCGCGCAGCTGCGGCGTGCTGCCGGCGTCGACGTCGCGGTTGATGTGGACCGACAGCCCCTTGCCGGTCATCGGCGTGTCCTTCACGACGAAGGTGTGGGTGTTGCGCACGCCGGGCTCGGTGGCGACGCTGGAGCCGCTGGAATCGCCGAAGAGGTGCTCGAACAGCCGGAGCATCCCCTGGTAGTTCGCCTCGACGGCGAACGCCCCCTTCACGCCGAAGAGGGCGTCGTACATGTTCCCCTCGCGCTCGTCGCGGTCGCGCACCACCTGCCGGGCCACGCGGTCGCGCACCGTCTCGATGCCCTCCGAGACGAGCTCGGCGAACTTGACCGCGGCGACTCCGGTGCCCCAGGTGGTCTCCTGGTCCCAGCCGACGAAGGAATTGCGTCCGAATCCCTGGGGCATGGCCTACCTCCCTCGCCGCGCGCGCGGCTCCTCGTGCGTGGCTTCGATCGGCTGCACCTTCTCGACGGCCTCCCAGTGCTGCGGACGCTGCTCGATCAGCGCCACCGCCATCTCCTGCGGAACCTCCAGCTCGCCGCCCTCGCTGACCTCGCCGGCGCCCTCGACGTGAACCGTCCCCATGCCCAGGTAGCGGAGCTTCATGCGTTCCCCCTGTCGTGGCGGTACTCGACCTCGACGAAGATTTCCGCCCGGTGCACGCGAGCGGTCACGGCCTGGATGGTCTTGTCGGAGAAGTAGCCGGTAACCTGCGCCAAGAAGCACAGGCCCCCGAGGGTCGGGTCGGCGTCGATCGCGTCCTTCAGCGCCTTGTAGAGCGGCCAGAAGAGCCGCGTCGGGTTGTCCCCCCGCACGATCGACAGGAAGAAGAACCCCGCCCGCGGGCTGATGCTCGCCGTCGGCTTGTACTCGTTGCGCTCGCCCGCATCGCCCAGGTAGGCCGCCGGTGGGTTGTCCTCCTGGAGCCAGTCCTTGCCGAGGTCGTTGAGCAGCCCCGTCGACAGGTAGCCGGCGAGGCCGCTCTTCGCGATCAGCGCGTCGGCGATCTGGGCGAGGCGAGGGTTGGGCAACGGTCCCCCCTACTTGACGACCGCGGTGACGGAGAAGGTCTCGCTCGGTGTCGACCCGGAGATATTCCAGGCGGCGCGCACCTGGCTGACGTAGACCTCGCAGGTGGCGACATACTTCGCGGATGTGACGACCGCGACCTCGTTGACGATGTCGCGCTGCGAGGCGGCGGCCGTCCCCGGCGCCGTGGCCCCCGCCTTCATCACGTTCTGGCAGGCCAGCTGATACCAGTTCGTGCCGTTGTCGACGCTCCCCTCGATCCAGACCTCGAACGGGTTGACCGTCCCAGACCCGGCGGTGACGTTCACCAGGACGGTGATGAAGCGATAGCCGCCGACCTCGGCCAGCGACCCCTGCCCGGCCGCGACCTGCGCGCCGGAGGCCTTCAGGACGATCGAGTCGGCGGCGGTCGCCGGCGGCGCCGCCAGGATGGCGAGCGCGAGCAGCAGGGCGGCCGAGGAGAGACGGCGCAGTCGGGTCGGGGTTGTCATCACTTTCCTCCGTGCTGCAGGACGGGTGGGATGCCGACAATCTCGACGACCTGGTCTTCGGTGGCGGCCAGGGCGGGCGCGAGGAACGGGAAGGCCCGGCTGTGCACCGTCCCGAACTCGAGGAAGTGGGCGAACCAGGCGCGCCGTCGGGACGGTCCGATGCGCGCCGAGAAGTCGACGAGCGAGTTGACCTCGACGTTGAAACCCATCGCCGCGCGGACCCTGGCGCTGTGGGTCTCTTCGCGGGCCGTCTCGGTCACCAGCGTCGCGGCCTGCTTCAGCCGCTCGCGGAGCCCCTGCTTGAACTCGTGCTGCAGCTCGGAGAAGAAGCCCGCCGCCTCTTCGAAGCCGGCGGCCTCGACGAAGAACCCCCCCGCGGCGGCCAGCCTCATGCGGCCTCCAGCAGATAGGGCGCGAGCCTCGTGTCGCGCATCTCGATCAGCTCCTGAGGTCGCATGTAGGTGATCTGGCCGTCGCCCAGGACCTGCGAGAGCAGGTGCCCGGTCTGGGCGAGGTTGATGCGTGAGACGACCGCCTCGGTGGCCAGTCCAACGACCATCTCCGGGACCGAGGCGAAGCCCGCAACGTAGATGACCCGGAAGCGCTTTTTCCCTTCGTTCCAGATGCCGCAGTGCGCGACCAGGTCGAGCCGGCCACGACCGAGGAACCGCGGCTGGGATCGGAGCCCCGCCAAGACGTAGCTGCTGCGCGGCACGACGGTGCGCGACTCGGTGACGCCGCCGGCGCCGTCGTCCAGGTACTGGACGGATTCCACCGAGGTGATTGAGACCAGCGGGCCAGCCGTCAGCATCAGGCTCCGGGTGCAGGAGCCATCCAGGTACTCGGTGTACGTCTGCTCGATGAAGGTGCGCCCGATCAGGTCCTGGTACTCCTCGGAGACCTCGGAGATCACGACGTTGATCAGGCTGTCGAGCGGGTGCGAGTCGCCGGGCTGAATGTCCACCGGTGGGTTGGTGCCGGGCTTCTTCAGCCCCATGCGCATCCGGACCCGGTCGAGCGACGTCAGGAGCGTGGTAGAGACGGAGATCCCGGCCGCGACGATGATGTCGTAGCTGGTGATCAGGTCGTCGGTGGTCGGCGGTCCCGGAGGCGTCAGGGTCAGCGTGAACTGCCCCAGGCGTGAGAGCGTGACAGTGACGAGGACCCAGCCGACCACGCCCGGATAGTTGGTCAGCGTGACCGCGGCGAGCTCGGGAGCGGATGCAGCGAGACGGTCGGGGCCGAGCAGCGACTTCGAGAGGTTCGCTGCCTGGCCCGCGACATAATTCCCGTTGATGTCCCGGACGGGGTGGAAGAACTGGAACGCCACCCCCATCTGCGCCGCGTAGAGCATCGGGCCTTACTCCTCGAGGTGCTTCTTGCAGTACGGCTTCCCCGCCACCGGCGCATTCAGGCAGCGGTTCCCCTTCGCGGTCGATCCCTGGCAGGTGTCCGACTCGCCATTCGTTTCGGGCGTTTCGGCCGCGGGCCTGATGGCCTTCTCGACCTTGCCCTTCTTCGGCGGCGGGAGCAGCTCCTCGGGCGGCTTGTCGAAGAGCTCGCCGTCGATCTGCGCGTCCTTGGGAGCCTCGGTGCCGATGCCGTGCTCGACCAGTCTCTTGCCCTGGCGATCGGAGCACTTGATGGTCATGCCTGGCTTGAACTCGAAACCGGCGCCGCCCATCCCTCCGGCTGGCCCAAGCTTGATGTTCATGCGTTCCTCCTCTGTGCCGAGACGTGAAAGGGCAGGACGGGGCCCGAAGGCCCCGCCCTGCCTGGGTCTTACGCGAGGTTGTGCGAGAGGAGACGGAGCGCCCGGCCGGCGCCGCCGATCAGGTCGCTGTCCCAGCGCTCGAACATCACGAACCCGGTCTGGAAGTACTCCGCGTAGCGCTCGTTGAGCCGCACGAGGATCGGGTTCAGGGCGCGCCGGACCACGAAGTGATTGAAGTCACCGAAGACGATGCTCTCCTTGTCCTCGGCGACCGTGTTGTCCATGTCCTGGTTGATGAAGACCGGACGGTTGTAGATCGTGGCCACCGACCCGACCGCATCGTTGGCCGGGCGGAAGATCGGACGACCGTTCGAGTCGACGATCTTCTCGACGACCTTGAGGACGTCGTCGTGCATCATGAACGCCACCTTGGGTCCCTGGCGGTAGGCCGGGTCGACGGCGTGGTACAGGTTGACGATGTCGCCGAAGGCGATCGCCGTCGCGGACGCCGCCTTCAGTTCGGTGGTGTCCGCCATGATGGCGGTGATCAGACCGCGCGGCTTCGAGGAGCCGTCGGCCAGGGTGCCGTCGAAGTTCATGCCCCGTCCCATGCGCTCGCCGAGGACGCGAGCCAGCCAGCTCTCCGGGTTGAAGGCGCTGTCCTGCATCAGCTGGTTCGGCGTCAGGACGATGTCGGAGGTGTAGAGGAAGGCCTGCATCACCACGGCGGCCGTGGTGGGGTCGACGTTGGTCGCGGCCGCGGAGAGCTCGGCCAGGAGGTGCGCCTTGTTCGCGGTGTCGTTCAGGGTCGGGAAGGGCATGTCCGCCCCGGTGTCGGTGTTCACGAACCGGGCGGCCTGGGCGATGCCGGAGAAGTCCTTCAGCGCGACGTCGAGCTCGCGCATGAAGTCCTCCGCGACGGTCGCGTTGGCCGCCGCGGTGAGGGCGCGCTTCTCGGCCCCCTCCCCGAAGACCAGGTCGCGGCGTCCGGGCAGGACGTAGCACTGGCCCATCTGTCGGGCCTGCGCCGGGACCAGGGCGCGCTGCTGGGCCAGGAGGTCGCGGGTCTCCGAGTCCCAGTCCCCGGGAGCCTGCGTGATGAACGACCGGAAGGCACGGCGCGCGGAGTCCTTCTCGGGCGTGGTTCCGGCCCCGGCCCCGGCCGGCGCGCCGCCGCGGCCCGCCTCGCGGGTGTCCAGCCTGTCGAGCCCAGCCTGGCGCTCGTCGTGCCGGTGCTGGCGCTCGATGGCGGCCTCGAGCCCGGCGATCTCCTTGCGCCGAGCATCGAACTCGGCGTCCATCTTCTCCCAGGACGTCTTCTCGTCGGCGGTCATGTCGCGGACCGCGCCCTTGTCGTCGGTGAGGCCGGAGAGGATCGCGCCCATCTGGGTCCAGAGGGCGAGGTTCTGTCGCTTGAGGGTGAGGACTTTCTGCAGCATGGCGGAGATCTCCGTGATGAACCGTCAGGTGACAGCTCATCGCGAGACTCCGCCGCGATGGGTGGCTGGTCACTCCCTTGCGCGCCGCTCGGGCCCCCGGTGAATCTCCGCCACCGTGAGCACCCTCGCGACTCTGCGCGCGCGGGGTGTTTAACTGCTCAGCTCAGGACGTCAGTGCCTTCAGGCGCAGCGTCCGCTTCAACGATTCGAGTTGTACCACGGGCGGCTTGGCCTGTCGAGAGTTTGGAAAACCTGCCGGGCCGGCCGCGCGCGTCGACTCCCACGCCTTCATCGAGCGCATCGCAATATCCGTCTGCGGGTAAGCCGGGAAAGTCACGCCCGGGCTGACCTCGACCAGCGTGCACTTCGTCAGCGTCCGGATCTTGGAGCCGTCCGCCTCGGTCGCCCACTCGTCGGCCTCGGTGTAGAACCCGAACGAGCAGCCGGTCACGTCGCCCCGCTTCAGGCTGACCAGGCGGTCGCGGAACCAGGTGGTGTCCGGCGGCGTGTTCTTGAACGCCAGGCCGGTGTCGTCCTCGGACAGCTCGAGCGTGCCGGCGGCCAGGCGTCCGAGCACCAGATCGTTCTCGTGGTTCCAGAGCGCCCGGATGTCGTGGGTCTTGATCGTCTCGGCGAAGGCGCCGGGCGCGATCTTCTCGCGGAACCCACCGAGGTCGTCGCTCAGCTGGTTGAACACGGCGATGTGCCCCTCGAGCGTCGGGGCCTTCTCGTCGCCGGCGACGCGGAGCTGCATCCTGAAGTGGCGCTTCTCGAGGTTCTTCATCGTCGTCTCCTATCCTTCCCTTGGCCCGCCTTCGACCGGGATGGCTACGGCCCGACCACGGATACACCGGCGACTGCGGCGTCCTGCGTCGCCGGGATGGCCCTCGCGTTGTAGAGCACGTACACAGCGGAGAGCGTCGCGTTCTGCGTCGCTCGGCTTACGACCAGCCGCGCGTATCGCTTCGTGCCGCGCGCGACGTCGATGTAGAACACCTTGTCGTCGTCGGTGTCTGCAATCGCCTGCGAGGTTCCCGCGACGTCCGCCGCGTCGGAGAGGCCCGAGTCGTTGCCGGACTGCGCCTTGATCGATGTGACGGCGCCGCCGACGATCGCACCCATGTGGACCGCGATCAGACAGCCGTTGAACCCGGCACAGTCGATGATGGTCCCGTTGATGACGCTCGTCCCGGCCGCGCCCGCGGTTGGCGTGACTGCGCTCAACAGCTTACTGCTCTTGATCAGGGCTGGTCTCATCTGTCACCTCCTTCTAAGGTCAATCCGCGACGATGTCGCACTCGCACGCGCCGTGCAGGGGCGGGTGCCCGATGTTGTCTGACGGCTTCATCGGCCCGTCACTGTCCGGACCGCCCTGGACGTCCTGGCCGGCATTGACGAAGTTCTTGTCGACGCCGGCGACCTTGCCGTCGAGCGTCTGGCAGAAGTCGCAGGCGCCCGGGTTGGCCACCCAGCGATAGACGGTCAGCCCCGCCACCAGGTAGAGCGTCTTCGCCGCCCCGCCCATGAACTGGACCGACTCGTTCAGTGCGATCTTCCCGGCGCGCTTCTGTCCCCACTCGTCGAGCCGGATCTGTATCGCCTCGGCCGCGGCTTCTTCCCCCTCGGCCTCGAAGGCATCGAGCAGGGCCAGCAGCTGCAGCCGCCCCTCGGAGGCCTCGCGGATCCCGAACCGCCGGGTGTAGTCGACGGCGAACTTCTCGAGCTCGGGCGGCATCCCTTCGGACTCGTCGCTCCCCAGCTCCTGCGCGATCGCGCCATCGATGAGCCCGGCGTAGGCCACCATGACCGGCTGCATCTTCCCGGCCGCCCAGGTGTCGTGCGTCGCATAGAAGGTGTCGATCGCGCGCCGCATCGCCGGGAAAGACCGGCGCGCCCGGGAGTCGCCGCCCAGGTGTTGCTTCAGGTCCTTCTCGATGGCGCCGATCTCACGCTTGACGATCATGGCGGCGCGATCCTCGATGACCGGGAGCTGCGCCTTGCGGATCTTCCGGCGCAGCCGCAGCTTCGCGGTGCGCTGCTCGGCGGTCGCAGCTGCGGCGCGCGCCGCCGGCGGCGCGGGCGGAAGGGCGGCGCGCGGCGCGCCACCGAATGGTGACTGGCCCGGATTGCCACCGGCGCCAGGCGTCGGCGCCGAGCTGCCGTCATCGCCCACCTGGTCGGCGGGCTGCATGTTGAACGGCACGAGGTACATGTCGCCCTGCTCGCCGATCCCGGACATGTCCTCGAGCTCGCGGACGTCGTTCGCGCTGAGCGTCCCCCACTGCCGGCCCGACGCATAGTAGGCCGCCCTGGACGCCGTGTCGCCGCGCAGGATGCCCTGCAGGATGAAGTGGATGTAGAATCCCGCGGCGCGCTCCTCGGCCGTCAGGAGCTTGCGCGACAGCTCCTGCTCCCACAGCTCGATCCAGGGCTGCAGGTCGTCGAGGATGTGCGCGAGGTTGGTGTGCTCGATGTTCGTGAAGGTCGCATTGTCGAAGTCGTACACCTTCTGAGGGTTGACACCGAAGAAGCGGCAGACGTCGACGACGTTGAACTTCTTCGACTCGATCCACTGCGCCTCGTCTGGCTTGATCCCGATGTCCTTGTAATCCCACCCCTTTGGGAAGACGGCCGGCGTGTGCCAGTTCGACTGCCCGCCGACGGCTTCCTCCCACCCGGCTCGGACGTTGGAGCGCCTCTCTTTGCTGACGTCGTTGTAGGGCGTCGTGATGATGCCCGGGATCCGGCCGCCCCGCTTGAAGAGCGTGTTCCCGTATTCCTGCAGGGCGAGTCCGGATCCCACGGCCTCGCGCGCCGCCGCCAGCACCGACAAGCCCTTGATTCCATCGAAGCTCAGACCCGGGACGTGCAGGACCTCGCTCGAGTCCCAGGGCTCCCGGTTGCCCTCCGCGCTCTCGATCTTGTAGATGGTCTTGCCGCTCTTCTGGGGGACTACCTCCACCGCGCTCGCCGGCACCGGCCACAGCTCGCGGACGCGGCCGCCGCCGTCCCGGCGGATGACCCCATAGCCGTTGCCGTGGAACATGATGTTGGCCTGCATCATCTGCCGCATCCCGTAGGAGGTCTGGCGGGGGTTCGGCTGCAGGTGCAGAAGGTCCGACAGCGGGTGGTCGTCGACGCGCTTCCGGCCGCGCGGCTTCTCGCGCTGCATGACGACCAGCGGCAGGGAAGCTACGCCGCGGCTCAGCACCTGGACGCAGCGGTAGGCAGCGCCCAGCCTGGTAGCCGAGGTCTGGTTGATCGCCTGCCCGGACGCCGAGGTTCCGCCGCCGTTGAAGAGATCCATCACGGCCTGGTAGAACGGGGACGTCGGGTTCTCGATGGAGCGACGCTGGGTGCTGAAGTCGAAGGCGCGCGCGAGGCGACCCATCCAGGCCTCCTATGCGCCCCGGGTGGCGACGAAGATCAGCGCCAGCCCGAAGACGACGAGGCCGGCGCCCGGGTGGAAGAGCCCCGCGCCCACAGCAGTCGACGCCACGCCGGCGAACGCGACGGCGTCCGACCAGTCGAACGCGCGCGGCGGCGACGCCGGCGTTCCTTCCTGCTGCGGGTGGGTGACGTCTACGACTTCAGAGGGGTTCGATTCGCGCATCCTCGACCACACCCTCGGAGACGAGGGCCCGTGAGAGTGCCATCACCAAAGCCACGATACCATCGATCCTTTCCCGCGATCTCTTTTTGGAAGGTTTCCAATTGTCATAGGAGTCCTTATCGAGGCTCGCATTGTCGGCGCACCAGGCGAGGACCGGATGCCCGCCGTGCCGGATCTGACGCCGGCGGTAGAGCGCGTCAAGCTCCTTTGTCGGCGTGGTCATCGTGCCGAAGCCCTGGCTCACCCGTGCAATGGTGAAGCCGTCCTCCTGCTCCAGCTCCGTGACCAGCTTGTGCGCGTTCCAGGCATCGACGCCGATCTCCTGGATCGGGAACTCCTTGCCGAAGTCGCAGATGAACTTGCGGATCGCGCCGTGGTCGACGGCGTCCCCCTCGGTGGCGATGAGCGCGCCGGCGTCCCGCCAGACGTCGTAGGACACCTGGTCCTTTTTCGACCGAACCTTGATGCCCTCCTCGGGGCACCAGAAGAAGGGCAGCACGTCGTAGGACGGCATCGGGTCGCCGTACTCCCACGACGTCAGCTGCTTCGCGATATCGACGGCCTCCCTCTCGCTCGGATACCCAGGCGCCCCGGGCTCGATCGAAGAGTCGAAGAGCGCGACGAACGCGGAGAGGTCGGTCACCGTCGAGAGGTCCAGGGCTCCGAAGCAGGGTCTCCCGGCGAGCGCGGCGCGCATCGCCTTGTAGTCGACCGGCCCGGTGCAGGCGGCCCACTTGGTCATGTCGATCCAACGGACGACCTGGCGCACCCACTCGTTGCAGTGCAGACGCCGGAAGCTGTTCTGGAACGCCGGCGACTGCTTCGCCTCCCGGTACTTTTCCTTTAGGTACTCGAGCTTCACCGACACGCCCAGGTTCGGGTTGACCATGGCCCAGACCTTCGGGTCCTCCCAGCTCGCCTGCTTCTCGCCAGGGCGCGCCGGCCGGATGCCGTAGACGATCGGCAGGAAGGCGTCGTCCTCGACCCGGCCGTCGAGGATCGCCAGGGCCTTGTTGTGCAGCTCGCCGCAGAGCGTCTTGAGGTCGAACCCGGCCGTCGTCATCGCGATCGTGAGCGGCTGCCGGCGCGCGCCCATCCCGGTGCGCATCGTGTCCCACATGTCGCGGTCGTCCTGGACGTGCAGCTCGTCGAACACTATGACGTGCGGGTTCAGCCCGTGCTTCTGCTCGACGTCGGCGCTGAGCACCTCGTATTTCGAGAGCGTCGATGGGATGACCAGGCTTCGCACATAGACCTCGGCGCGCTTCAGCAGCGCCGGGCTCTGGCGCACGATTTCCTTCGCCTGGTCGAAGACGATCCGCGCCTGGGTGCGGTCGTTCGCCAGGCTGTAGACCTCAGCGCCCGGCTCCCCGTCGATGAACAGGGCGCACAGCGCGATCGCCGCGGCGAGCATGCTCTTCCCGTTCTTCCGCGGGATCTCGATGTAGACCGTCCGGTAGCGCCGGAGTCCGTCGGCGCGCCGCTTCCATCCGAAGATCGAACGGACGATCTTCTTCTGCCACGGCTCCAGGATGAACGGCTGCCCCGCCCACTCGCCCTTCGTGTGGCGGACGTACCGCTCGATGAACTCGACCGCGCGATCGGCGGCGACGTCGTCGAAGTAGTAGAGGTGGAGCTTGTCGTCAGGCGGGCGCGGCGCGGCGACGAGTCCGTGACGGAGCCGGCGCAGGAGGCGGCGGGATCGGCCGCGGCCCGGGCGCGCGGAAGAACTTCTCGTCTGGGTCCTCATCCTTGCCGTTTCCAGGGAAGCGGACTCGGTCGCGCGCCGCCGGGGTGAAGCCGAACTCGGCGCTCAGTTCCTTCAGATGCTTCACCGCCTGCGTCTTGATCTGGACAGCGGCGCGGGTGTGCTCGTAGCCCTTGTCGGTCGTCGCTGATCGCCCGAAGCGCTTGATCTCGTCGAGCGCCCAGAGCAGATCGGCCCAGGCCTCGCAGTAGGCGACCAGGGCGGCCCGGTCGACCACGGTCAGGATGCCGAGCCGCTCGAGCTCCGGCGCCAGGCGGGCCCATTCCTTCTTCGCCTCGATGCTCAGCTCGGAGGGACACGCGACGCCGGCGGTCGGCTTCGGTGCCTTCTTCTTCGGCAGCGCGCGCTTCCCCGGGTTGCCGCGCAGCAGGCGCAGCTCCGGAGGCTGTGGAGGTGGGCCGGGACGTGCCATCAGGTGCCATCCGAGGGGCTCGGGAGCGAAGGACCCCCTCCCCCACCCCCCCCCCTTCGAACCTGCGGGCGCACACGCGAGCC
>Ga0307503_10000170_pt1 | contig 21832 bp, 19 predicted proteins | sample 17_S_MG_FD_194514 | JGI IMG/M metagenome (GOLD analysis project Ga0307503, IMG submission 194514) | Soil microbial communities from Populus trichocarpa stands in riparian zone in the Pacific Northwest, United States - 17_S | ecosystem: Environmental > Terrestrial > Soil > Riparian zone > Trees... | reverse complement strand
GTGGCCGTCGAACGTCATGACGCTGCCGTTGTTCGGCGCATTGTCGTTGTCGAGGATGAAGCTGTAGGTGTGGCCGTCGACATTGTCCTCGTCGCGGCGGGTGTTGAGGATGAAGGCTTCATAGCCGCGGAACAGGCTGGCCGTGGTGATCATCGTGTCGGCGTCGAGCGACAGGGTGTCGTAGCCTTCGCCGCCCTGAAGGTTGTCGGGATCGGTCAGCGTCTTGCCGCCGGTCACGAGGATGCTGAGGGTCGCGCTCGCGGTGGCGCCGTTGCCGTCGCCGATCTGGTAGGTGAACACCTCCGTGTCGGACTCGGTGAAGTAGAGCGCCTGGGTGTCGGGGTCGGCGGGGTTGACGACATAGGTGTAGCTTCCGTTCGCGTTGATCGTCAGCGACCCGTAGACGCCCGTGACCGACTGGCCGACATTGCTTGAGCTGCCCTGGACGGCGACGACGGTCAGCGAATTTCCGTCGGGATCGCTGTCGTTGGCGAGCACATTGCCGGTCGCTGGCGCGGCATCGGTCTTGTCGGTCTGTTTCTGGTCGTCGACGGCGACCGGCGGGCTGTTCGGTGCCGATCCGAAGACGACGAAGTCGCTGGCCGTTAGGCTCACCCCGGGCACGACGAAGGCGAACCGGACCGCCGCGCCGGCGCCATTGCCGTCGGCGTCGTAGAAGAGGGCGGCGGTCGCGCTGTTGTAGACGATGCGATCGTCGGCATCCAGGGCGGCGGCGCCGACGACGAAGGCACTGGCACTGAGCGCGCCGGGGCTCATCCCGGTGAAGATGGCGGCGCTGAGAAGGATCTGGTCGTCCACCACCGAGAAGTCGGCGAGCATGTCGATATTGCCGACGCCCAAAGCGGTGGTGAACGCGAAACCGTCGGCGCCGCCCAGGCCGAACAGCACGTCGCTGCCGCCTCCGCCGTCGATGATGTTCGCCCCGGCATTGCCGATGATGGTCTGGACGATCTCGTTGCCGGCCAGGTTGATCGCGGCAGTGCCGCCTTGGACCGCGGTCGAGATGGTCTCGACCTCCTGCCCCGCCGCCAGCGTGTAGCTGACGAAGCTCAACAGCACGTCGTTGCCGCCGCCCGCCGCTTCCTGCACCACATCGCCGGCATTGTCGGCGACATAAGTATCGTTGCCGTTGAGACCGATCATCACGTCGGCGCCGCCATTGCCGTTCAGGACATTGGCGCCGTAATTGCCGATCAGGGTATTGTCGTAATCGTTGCCGCCGAGGTCGATCGCCGTGGTGCCCTGGTGGAACACGGTCGACAAAGTCTCGATCTGGTTGCCGTTCGACAAAGTGTGGCTGAGATAGGTGAGGACGAGGTCGTTGCCCTGGCCAACGCCGTCGATCACCACGTCGCCGGCATCGTCGATCACATAAGTGTCGTCGCCGGCGAAGCCGATCATGATATCCGCCCCGGATCCGCCGTTGAGCACATTGTCGCCGGCATTGCCCTCGAGCCGGTTGTTCAGCTGATTGCCGATCAGAACGATCGCCGCGGTCCCGGCCTGATCGGTCGACAGGGTCTCGACATATTGATCGGCGGTCAGCGCATAGCTGATGCTGGCCTGGATCCGGTCACTGCCTTCGCCGAAGGCCTCGATCACCTGGTCCTGCGCCGAATCCACGACATAGATGTCGTCGCCGGCCAGGCCGTACATCGCGTCGCCGCCGCCGCCGCCGTCGAGGACATTGGCGCCGTAATTGCCGATCAAGGTGTTGTGGAAAGCATTGCCGGCGAGATTGATGGCCGTGGTGGCGAGGTGGACGTCGGTCGAAAGCGTCTCGACCTCCTGGCCGGCGGCGAGCGCGAAGCTGCCGCTGGCATAGACGATGTCGTTGCCCGCGCCGGCATCCTCGATCACATGATCGTCCTGGCTGTAGACCCGGTAGACGTCGTTGCCGAACAGGCCGATCAGCTCGTCGGCGCCGCCGCCTCCGTCGAGGATATTGGCGCCGTAATTGCCGATCAGCCGGCTTGCCAGGTCATTGCCGGTGAGATTGATCGCGTCGGTCGCATCGTGCTGGCTGGTCGACAGGACCTCGACATAGGCGCCCGCATTCAGGGTGTAGCTGACGCTGGCGAAGACCACGTCATTGCCGCCGCCGAGCAATTCGCGAATGACGTCGCCGGCATTGTCGACCACGAACTGATCGTCGCCGTCCCCGCCGTCCATATCGTCGGCGCCGAAGCCGCCATCGAGGATATCGTTGCCGCCGAAGCCGTTGAGCTCGTCGTCGCTGTCGATCCCGACCAGATAGTCGTCATTGGCGGTGCCGTCGATGATCATCGTCCCACCTATCCCCTTGAGTTCCAATCGACTGCCTCCCGGTTCCTAGCACCAGCCCGAAAAAAAGTCAGCAGCGCCCCACGGGACCCGTCCTCGCCCTTGCGGGAAACGCGACGCCGGCCAGGGCCCGTCGGTCCGGACGTCCCTTGCCACGTCCACCCTATTTCCCGCACAAAGGCTGATTGAACCGGGAGCCGCCTGTTGCGGCGGGGAGTTGAGATGCCAGAAGCCTATATCGTCAGCGCGGTCCGCACCGCCGGTGGTCGCAAAAACGGGCGCCTCGCCGGCGTCCATCCCGTGGACCTCGCCGCGATCAGCCTCGATGCGGTCGCCGATCGATCAGGTATCGATCCGGCCGCGATCGACGACGTCATCATGGGCTGCGTGACCCAGGCGGGGGAGCAGTCGCTCCACGTCGGGCGCAACGCGGTGCTCGCCTCGAAGCTGCCGCAGAGCGTGCCTGCCGTCACCATCGACCGCCAGTGCGGCTCCTCGCAGCAGGCGATCCAGTTCGCCGCCCAGGCGGTGATGTCGGGGACGCAGGACGCGGTGATCGCCGCCGGCGTCGAGAGCATGACGCGCGCGCCGATGGGCCTCTCGATGGTCGCGGACAAGGGCTTCACCCCCTTCCCGGCCAGCGTCACCGGCAAATATGGCGTCCCTTTCTTCAGCCAGTTCATGGGCGCCGAGATGATCGCCAGGAAATACGGCTACGACCGCGGCCGGCTCGACGCCTATGCGCTTGAAAGCCACCGCCGCGCCAAGGCGGCGACCGAGGCCGGAGCGTTCGCGGACGAGATCGTCGCCGTCGAGGTCACGCTCCCCGACGGCAGCACCGAAATCCACAGCATCGACGAAGGCATACGCTTCGACGCCACCCTCGAAGGCATAAGCGCGGTCAAGTTGCTCAAGGAAGACGGCGTGATCAGCGCGGCGAGCGCGAGCCAGATCTGCGACGGTTCGGCGGCGGTGCTGATCGTCTCGGAGCAGGCGCTCAAGGAGCACGGCCTGACCCCGCTGGCGCGGATCCACAACCTCACCGTCACCGCGGGCGACCCGGTGATCATGCTCGAAGAGCCGCTCTTCGCCACCGACCGCGCCCTGCGCCGGGCGGGCATGACCATCGCCGATATCGACCTTTACGAGGTCAACGAGGCGTTCGCGCCGGTGCCGCTCGCCTGGCTCGGCCATGTCGGCGCCGATCCCGACAAGCTCAACGTCAATGGCGGCGCGATCGCATTGGGCCACCCGCTCGGCGCGTCCGGCGCCAAGCTGATGACCACGCTCGTCCACGCGCTCCGCGCGCGCGGACTACGCTACGGCCTTCAGACGATGTGCGAGGGCGGCGGCGTCGCCAATGTGACCATCATAGAAGCGCTCTGATGCCGGGCCCGCTCGCCGGCCTGCGCATCCTCGAAATGGCGGGGCTCGGGCCGGCGCCTTTCTGCGGCATGATGCTGGCGGACCATGGCGCCGAAGTGATCCGGGTCGAGCGCGAGGGCGGCTGGCGGCTGCCCGGCGACCCGCTGGCCCGCTCGCGCCGGACCGTGACGGTCGACCTCAAGCAGGCCGAGGGAATCGCCCTGGTGCGCGACCTTGCGAAAAGCTGCGGCGGCCTGATCGAGGGCTATCGGCCGGGCGTGATGGAGCGGCTTGGTCTGGGGCCGGACGTTCTGCTCGGCGACAATGAAAGGCTGGTCTACGGCCGCATGACCGGATGGGGGCAGGACGGCCCGCTGGCCGCCGCCGCCGGCCACGACATCAATTACATCGCGCTCTCCGGCACGCTCCACACGATCGGGCGCGAGGACCGGCCGTCGCCGCCGGTCAATTATGTCGGCGATTTCGGCGGCGGCGGCATGATGCTCGCCTTCGCCATGGTCAGCGCCCTGATCGCGGTGAAGAGCGGCGGCGCCGGCCAGGTGATCGATTGCGCGATGACCGACGGCTCGGCCCTGCTCGCGAGCCTGACCTGGGGCCTTTACGGCAGGGGCCTGTGGGAGGACCGCACCGGGGTCAACCGGATCGACGGCGGCGCGCCTTATTACGACACCTATCAGACGGCCGACGGCAAATGGGTCGCGGTCGGCGCGATCGAGCCGCAATTCTACGCCTTGCTCTGCGAGAAGCTTGGCATCGCCGCCGACGGGCAGGACGACCAGGCGGCCTGGGCGGACCGCAAGCAAATGCTCGCCACCTTGTTCGCCGCCCGCACGCGCGACGAATGGTCCGCCCTGCTCGAAGGCTCGGATGCGTGCTTCGCGCCGGTCCTCTCGCTCGCCGAGGCGCCGGAGCACCCGCACAATCGGGCGCGCGGCACCTTCATCGACCTCGACGGCGTCACTCAGCCCGCCCCAGCGCCACGCTATTCCGGAACCGCGACCGCCCCGCCGCAGGCACCGCGCGCGGATGCCGACGCGTTGCTGGCGGAGCTGGGCTATGCGCCGGAACGGATCGCGGCTCTGCGCGCTTCGCGGGTTCTTGCCTAGAGGCGCGCCGCGTGCCAGCGCAGATGGTCCTCCATGAAGGTCGAGATGAAATAATAGCTGTGGTCGTAGCCCGGCTGGAGACGCAACGTCAGGGGAATGCCGGCGGCGGCGCAGGCGGCCTCGAGCAGGTCCGGGCGGAGCTGCTCGGCGAGAAACGCATCGGCGTCGCCCTGATCGACGAGCAGGTCCGGCACCCGCGCGCCGTCCTCGATCAGCGCGACCGCGTCATGCTTGCGCCAGGCCGCCCGGTCGGGCCCGAGATAGCGGCCGAGCGCCTTCTCGCCCCAGGGCACGAGGCTCGGCGCGACGATCGGCGCAAAGGCGGAGACTGAGCGGTAACGGCCGGGATTGCGGAGCGCGACGGTCAGCGCGCCGTGACCGCCCATGGAGTGGCCGGTAATCGCCTGGCGCTCCATGTCCGCCGGGAAATGGGCGGCGACGAGCGCCGGTAATTCCTCGACGATATAGGAACACATACGGAAATTCTCGTTGAACGGCGGCTCCGTCGCATCGAGGTAGAAGCCGGCGCCCTGGCCGAAATCATAGGCCTCGTCGTCGGGCACCCCTTCCCCGCGCGGAGACGTGTCCGGCGCTACGAAGATCAGGCCGAGCTCGGCGCAGGCGCGGCGATAATCGCCTTTCTCGGTGACGTTGGCATGGGTGCAGGTCAGGCCCGACAAATACCAGACCACCGGCAGCTTCCCGATCGCCGCGGCCTGCGGCGGCACGTAGACCGAGAAGGTCATCGCCGTGCCGGTCTCGGTCGATTGATGCCGGTAGACGCCCTGGACGCCGCCATGCGCCTTGTTGGCGGAGAGCGTTTCCAAAGCCGTCATCGGCTCAGGCGATCCGGTGCAGGGCACAAAGCTTGTTGCCGTCGGGATCGCGCAGATAAGCGAGATAGAGCTTGCCGAAGCCCCCTTCGCGCATGCCCGGCGGATCCTCGATCGGGGTGCCGCCATTCTCCATGCCCGCCTGGTGCCAGGCATCGGCCTGCTCCGGAGTCATGGCGAAGCCGATCGTGCAGCCGTTTCCGGACGTCGCGGGGGCCGCGTCGATCGGCTTGGTGACGATGAAGATGCCGCCATTGTGCAGGTAGACCAGCCGGCCCTTGTCGTCCTCGAACCCCGGCTTGCCGCCCATCGCCTCGAAGGTGGCGTCATAGAAGGTCTTCGAGCGGGGAATGTCGTTGCTGCCGACCATCATGTGGCTGAACATGTCTCTCTCCTCTTATCCGGTTCAGTAGACCACGACCGAGCGGATGCTCTCGCCCGCATGCATCAGATCGAAGCCCCTGTTGATCTCCTCGAGGCCGAGCACATGGGTGATCATCGGGTCGATCTCGATCTTGCCGGCCATGTACCAGTCGACGATCCTCGGCACGTCGGTGCGGCCGCGGGCGCCGCCGAAGGCGGTGCCCTTCCAGACCCGGCCGGTGATGAGCTGGAACGGGCGGGTGGCGATCTCCTTGCCGCTTTCGGCGACGCCGATGACGATGCTGGTCCCCCAGCCGCGATGGGCGCTTTCGAGCGCGGTCCGCATGACATCGGTGTTGCCGGTGCAATCGAACGTGTAATCACCGCCGCCGCCGGTGAGCGCGACCAGGTGCGCGACGAGATCGCCCTCGACATCCTTCGGGTTGACGAAATCGGTCATGCCGAAGCGGCGGCCCCATTCCTCCTTGCCCGGATTGACGTCGACGCCGACGATCCTGCCGGCGCCCGCCATGCGCGCGCCCTGGATGACGTTGAGGCCGATCCCGCCGAGGCCGAAGACGATGACGCTGGCGCCCGGCTCGACCCCGGCGGTGTTGAGCACCGCGCCGACGCCGGTGGTGACTCCGCAGCCGATATAGCAGGCCGACTGGAACGGCGCGTCCTCGCGGATCTTCGCGACGGCGATCTCGGGCAAAACGGTGAAGTTCGAGAAGGTCGAGCAGCCCATATAATGGTGGATCGCCTCGCCCTTGTAGCTGAACCGGCTGGTGCCGTCAGGCATCACGCCCTTGCCCTGGGTGGCGCGGATCGCGGTGCAGAGGTTGGTCTTGCGGCTGAGGCAGCTCGGGCATTGCCGGCATTCGGAAATGTAGAGCGGGATGACGTGATCGCCGGGCTTCACCGAGGTCACGCCCGCCCCCACCTCGCGGACCACGCCGGCGCCCTCATGCCCCAGGATCGAGGGAAACAGGCCCTCGCTGTCGAGCCCGTCCAGCGTATAAGCGTCGGTATGGCAGATGCCGGTCGCCATGATCTCGACGAGCACCTCGCCCGCCTTGGGGCCTTCGAGGTCGAGTTCGACGATCTCAAGCGGCTGCTTGGGCGCGAAGGCGATTGCGGCGCGGGTCTTCATGATTGGGCTCCCCTGCGGATGATATTTTCAGCGCCGGACTAGGTTCGGTCCGGTGCGCTGGCAAGCGGGTCAGTCCGCGCCTCAGCCGCAGGAAACAACGAACCGGCCGCGCTCCGAAAAGAATACCTGGCCGAGGCCGCCGTCCGCCATCGCATAGATGTACCGCGCGATCCCCGATCCGATTACATTGTCCGGCGGGCCCCAGCGGCGGAAGATCGTCGCACCCGATATCCCATCCCCGAGACGGAGTTGATTGCAACGCCGATTCTTGGTGATCGCCAGGCTATCGAGGATGACGGTGGGCTGCGGCCATGCGAACGAGTCGGTGAAAAGGATCGCGCGCGTCAGCCTCCGGCGACCGCTCGGCTCGAAGGAAAGCCAGAGCTGTGCGTAGCAGGTCAGGTGGTAGCTGGAAATCTCCTCCGCCGGGCCCTCGCTGCGCGGCTCGCCCCAGGCGGCCACCACCTGCGCCTGGGTCGTCTCGGGCGTGAGCGGAAGGTCGCGTAGCTCCCGGCGGGGCCAGGACGAATCGCATTCGACCCCCGGGGGCGGCGGCGGCGTCGACATTTGCCACGCGTCGGCGTTGCCCGGGTCGGCTCCGGATAGAGCCAGCGAGGCAACAAACATCCAGATCATAGCGGATTCCATAGACGATCTCCGCCCGCGAGGAAGGCTCTGATCCACTCCCCGACGCGCGCATTGTCGTTGGGCGCGTCCAGCGAGGCGATGGCAGCGTCGACGCCGGGAATGCGGTCGCGGCGGCTGTCGTAGAGCGCGCGGGCGAAGGCGGGCGACATTTCCGGGTGGAACTGGAAGGAGACGGCATCCTGGTCGCGCCAGGCGAGGCCGGCATAAGGGGTGAAGAGCGACGAGGCGATCACGTCGGCTTGCGGCGGCGGCTGCACCACCTGATCCTGGTGCGAGGCCGGCACCGAAACCAGAGGCGCTTCGTCCATCCAGGGTTCGCGCTGGACGATCGGGTAGCCATGGAGCCCGACGCCCCAGCCCTTCGCCGATTTCTCGACCCTGCCGCCGAACGTCTCGGCCATGATCTGGTGGCCGAAGCAGATGCCGACGAGCTTCGCCCGGCCCTTCGCGGCGCGCAGAAAGGTCGCGAGCTTCGGTATCCACGGCAGATCCTGGTAGACGCCCGCCGACGAGCCGGTGATCAGATAGGCCTCGTGCCGCCCGACGTCGGGCGGCAATTCGCCCGCCGCGACGTCGTAGCTCATCGCCTCGATGCCGAGCAGCCGCTCGAACATCGCCGGATAGCGGCCATGCTCGGCGATCAAGGCGGCCGGCGGCGTCCCGGCTTCGAGGATGGCGAGGGTCATCGGGCGAATGGCACGAGTGGCACGAGTGGCACGAGAGTCACATGGAATCGCGGGGGGTGTCTTCCCCTGTCGGCCCTCGCGGGCCGGCGGAGCGGGCGCCCGGCGGAGAAAGCATGACGAGGCGAATCGAAGCGCATCGCTCCAGGCTGGCAGGCGAAATCCAATTTGTATCCAACAATCGCGCACGTCAGCGCTGCCGGCGCCGCGAATGCGCGCGTCAATCCGCTGAGAAGAATATCGCTTGAATTGGACCAAGCAATGGTCTATATTGCCACTATGGAAATTCCAGTGTCCGAGGCGAAGGGCCGGCTTACCGATCTCGTGCGGCGCGCCGAGGCCGGGGACGAGGTGGTCCTGACTCGCCATGGCCGGCCGGCCGTTAGACTCGTCTCCGTGACGCGCGATCCGACGCGCGCGGAGAAGCGCGCGCTGCTCGAGGCGCTTCGCGGTTCCGGAAAAGGCGCTTTCGGCCCCGACGCCGCCCGCAGCCAGGACTTCCTCTATGACGATTACGGCCTGCCGGCGTGATTGTCGTCGACAGTTCGGCACTGATCGAGATTATCCTGGATGGCCCGCGCGCAAGCGACTGCATGGCGGCGCTCGAAACCGCGGAAAGGGTCACTGTCTCGGCGGCCACGATGACCGAAAGCCTTATCGTCGCGGCCGGTCATAGCGCGGAAGGCCCGTTGACCTCGCTGTTCGAGCGCTTCGGCCTCGACGTGATCACGCTTACGGTCGACCGCGCCAAGGACGCGGCCGGTGCCTATCGCCGATACGGCAAGGGCTGGCATGCCGCCGGCTTGAACTTCGGCGATTGCTTTGCCTACGCTTTGGCGAAAGAGCTCGATTGCCCGCTCCTGTTCGTGGGTGACGACTTTCCCAGGACGGACGTCAAGGTGGCGCTGGCCGGAAAAGAGTGACTGTCACTCTTTTTCGCGTACGCGGCGGTCCCGCGTCGCTAGGGTGCGCAGGCGGAGCGCATTCAATTTGATGAACCCCGCGGCGTCGCGCTGGCTGTAGCTGGACGAGCCTTCCTCGAAGGTGACCAGATCCTGATCGTAGAGCGCCAGCGGGCTTTCCCGGCCGATCACGGTGGCATTGCCCTTGTAGAGCTTGAGGCGAACCTTGCCGGTGACATGCTCCTGGCTCTTGTCGATCAAAGCCTGGAGCATCTCGCGCTCGGGGCTGAACCAGAAGCCGTTATAGATGAGCCTGGCGTAGCGCGGCATGATCTCGTCCTTGAGATGGGCGGCGCCGCCGTCGAGCGTGATCGATTCGATGCCGCGATGGGCGGCGAGCAATATCGTGCCGCCCGGCGTCTCGTAGACGCCGCGCGACTTCATGCCGACGAAGCGGTTCTCGACCAGATCGAGGCGGCCGATGCCGTTGTCGTGGCCGAGCTGGTTGAGCCTGGTCAGCAGGCTGGCTGGCGAGAGCGTCTCGCCGTCGATGGCGACGGGATCGCCGCGCTCGAAGTCGATCTCGACGATCGTCGCCTTGTCGGGCGCGTCCTCGGGCGAGAGGGTGCGCTGGTGGACATATTCGGGCGCCTCGAGGGCCGGATCCTCGAGCACCTTTCCCTCCGACGAGGAGTGAAGGAGGTTGGCGTCGATCGAGAAGGGCGCCTCGCCGCGCTTGTCCTTCGAGATCGGGATCTGGTGCTTCTCGGCGAAGTCGATCAATTGCTCGCGGCTGGCATATTCCCATTCGCGCCAGGGGGCGATGACTCGGATGTCGGGCTCGAGCGCATAATAGCCGAGCTCGAAGCGGACCTGGTCGTTGCCCTTGCCGGTGGCGCCGTGGCAGACGGCGTCGGCGCCGACCATTCGGGCGATCTCGATCTGGCGCTTGGCGATCAAGGGCCGCGCGATCGAGGTGCCGAGCAGATATTGCCCCTCGTAGAGCGTGTTGGCGCGGAACATCGGGAAGACGTAATCGCGGACGAACTCCTCCCTGAGGTCGTCGATGAAGATGTTCTCGGGCTTGATGCCGAGCAGCTCCGCCTTGGCCCTCGCCGGCTCGACCTCCTCCCCCTGCCCCAGATCGGCGGTGAAGGTGACGACCTCGGCGCCATATTCGGTCTGCAGCCATTTCAATATGATCGAGGTGTCGAGCCCGCCCGAATAAGCAAGGACGACCCTCTTTGGTTTGTCGGTCATTTCAATTCCTTGAGAGGCACGGCCGCCCCTGTTCCCCGGCGAAAGCCGGGGTCCAGCCGGGCGCCGAAACTGGGCCCCGGCCTTCGCCGGGGAACTGAGCGATCATGCGTAGGCGACCTTCTCCTGGCCCATCATCCGCCGGAAACGGGTCAGGACATGGTGGGTGGCGACGCCGTCGCGGACCGCGACGAACAAGGTGTCGTCGCCCGAGACGGTGCCGGCGATTTCGGGCAGGGCGGCATGGTCGATCGCCGAGGCGACGAGATGGGCCGAGCCCGGCGGGGTCTTGAGGACGATCATCGGCCCCGCCGCCTCGATCGAAACGACCCACTCGGTCAGAATCTTCTCGAGCCGGTTCGTGCCCCAATCGGCGGCGGCGATCTGGTCGGGCAGCGCGTAGGACAGCACGCCGCCGCGCTTCATCTTGACCGCGCCCAATTGGTCGAGGTCGCGCGAGACGGTCGCCTGGGTGACCGCGAAGCCAAGCGCGCCGAGCCGCTCGGTCACCTCCTCCTGGCTGGCGAAGGTCCCCGAGCGGATCAGCTCGGCAAGCGCGCGCAGCCGCCGGGCGCGCGTGTCGGTCACGGCCGCCTCCGAAGGGGACAGTCACTTTCACGCTCCCAGCGCCGAGAGCGGGCGCCGCAGCGCGTGAAAGTGACTGTCCCCATCACCCGCGTGAAAGTGACTGTCCCCATCCCCATCACCGCACCCCCGCCAGCCAGGCGAGCGCGCCGCGCGCGGTGTGCATGCGGTTTTCGGCCTGGCGCCAGACCGCGCTTTTCGGGCTCTCCATGACTTCGTCGCTGACCTCCTCGCCACGCCGGGCGGGGAGGCAGTGGAGAAAGAAAGCGTCATCCGATCGGGCCATCAGGGCCGCGTCGACCTGATAATCGGCGAAGGCGCGCAGGCGCTTCCCGGTTTCGTCGTCCTGGCCCATCGACACCCAGACGTCGGTGTAGACGATCCGCGCTCCGGCCACGGCCTCGCCCGGATCGGCGACCTGGCGGACGCCGTCGGGGGCGTCGCTCAGCTGATAGCCCTGCGGGCTCGCCAGGATCAGCTCGGCGCCGGCGGCGACGCAGCCTTGCGCGAGCGAGCGGGCGACATTGTTGTCGGCGTCGCCGACATAGGCGATGCGCGCGCCTTCGAGCCGGCCGAGCAATTGCCTGACGGTGAGCAGGTCGGCGAGCGCCTGCAGGGGATGGTCGCGGTCCGAGAGCAGGTTGAGCAATGGCGTCTCGACCGCCGCCGCCATGCGGACGAGGTCGCGATGGTCCATCACCCGGGCGGCGATGATCGCGTGATAGCAAGCGAGCGTGCGGGCGACGTCCTCGGCGCTCTCGCGGGTGCCGAGGCCGACCTCATCCTTCTGGATGTAGACCGGATGGGCGCCGAGCTGGACCGCGGCCATTTCGGTCGAATTGCGGGTGCGCGCGCTCGGCTTCTGGAAGACCAGAGCGACGCCCTTGCCCTCGAGCGGGCGGCCGAGATCGGCGCGCTCGGACAAAGCGAGGATCTCCGCGAAGGCGCCCTCGGGCAGATCGGCGATGCTGAGAAGGTCGCTCACCAACCCCCCTCCAAGGGGACAGTTACTTTCACGCTCGCCGGCCCGGAATCCGGCCGCGGGCGGATGAAAGTAACTGTCCCCGTTCCCGCCCAGTCCGCCTCCGAGGGGACAGTTACTTTCACGCCCGCCCGTCCGAAATCCGGCCGCGGGCGGATGAAAGTAACGGTCCCCGGTCCCGCCCAGTCCGCCTCCGAGGGGACAGTTGCTTTCACGCTCGCCGGTGCGGAATCCGGCCGCGAGCGGATGAAAGTAACTGTCCCCGTTCCCGCCAGGTCGCTCACCAGTCCCGCTCCTTCTTGATCATCGTGCCGATGCCCTGATCGGTCAGCACCTCGATCAGCAAGGCGTGCGGCACGCGGCCGTCGATGATATGGGCCGAGCCGACCCCGCCGTCGACCGCGTCGGCGCAGGCGCGAAGCTTGGGGATCATCCCCGCCGAGACGCTTTCGTGCTCGATCCGGTCGCGCAACTCGGCCGAGGTCAGGCGCGGGACGAGCGTGCTTTCGTCTTTGGCGTCCTCGAGCAGGCCCGGCGCCGCGGTGAGGTAGACGATCTTCTCCGCGCCCATCGCCACCGCGATCGCCATCGCCGCCTCGTCGGCGTTGATATTGTAGGGCTGGCCCGAAGGATCGGCGCCGATCGTCGAGACGACCGGCGCCAGGCCCTGGTCGAGCAGGCCGTGCAGCCGCTCGGCGCGGACATGGGCGACGTCGCCGACGAAGCCGAGGGCGGGATCGCGCGGGCTCGTCGTCAGCAGCCCGCCATCCTCGCCGGCGACGCCGACCGCGGTGGGGTCGTCCAGCGTCTCGCGGTTGATCGTGGCGACGAGGTCGCGATTGACCTCGCCGACCAGCACCATCCTGACGATCCGCAGCGTCTCGGCATCGGTGACGCGCAGGCCGTCCCTGAACTCGGGGACCTTGCCCATCTTCTTCATCAGCGCATCGACCTGCGGCCCGCCGCCATGGACGAGCACGCAGCGGACGCCGACGCTCATCAAGAGCAGCACGTCCTGCGCGAGCGCGCGGTCGAGAATCCTGTCGATCGCGGCGCCGCCCAATTTGACCACGATCGATTTGCCGCGGAAGCGCCGGATGTAGGGCAAGGCCTCGACGAGGATCTGCGCGGTGAGGGCGGGGCTGGTGCTCATGACGTCTTCGAATTTTCCTTGATGTAGCCGGGGCCGAGATCGATGCCGATCACGCTCGCTTCGCCGGTGCCGATGCCGAGATCGACGCGGATCTCGATCCGCTCCTGCTGCATGTGCCGGCGCACCGCCGCCTCGTCATGGGCGAGGCCGGCGCCGCCCGTCGAGACGGTGACGCCGCCATAAGCGACCGCCGATTTATCGGGATCGAAGGCGACGCCCGACGAGCCCGCCGCCGAGAGCAGCCGGCCCCAATAAGGATCGCTGCCGTACCAGGAGCATTTGACGAGGTTGTTCTCGGCGATGGTCTTGGCCGCCGCCCGGGCTTCGGCGTCGCTGGCCGCGCCGGCGACCTTGAGCATCACCATCTTGGTCATGCCCTCGGCGTCTTTGGCCATCTGCCAGGTCAGATTCTCGCACAGGGCGCGCACCGCGTCCGCGAATTCGCCGGCGTCCGCTTTGCCGCGCCGCCCGTTGGCGAGCAGGATCACGGTATCGTTGGTCGAGGTCGCCCCGTCCACGTTCAAGGTGTTGAAGGTGGCGTCGGTGGCGTCCTTGAATATGCGCTGGAGCGTGTCGCGGGGCAGATCGGCGTCGGTGGTGAGGAAGGCGAGCATGGTCGCCATGTCCGGCGCGATCATGCCGCAGCCCTTGGCCATGCCGCCGAGCGTGAAGGTCGCGCCGCGGACGATTCCGGTCTTGGGCAAGGTGTCGGTGGTGAGGATGCCGCGCGCCGCATCGTCGGCGCCGCTTAAGGAGAGCTTCTTCGCGAGCCTCGGAGTCGCCTTCAGGATCACGTCCATCGGCAAGGGCGTTCCGATGATCCCGGTCGAGCAGACCAGCACATGGTCGGGCGCGACCCCGAGCGCCCCGGCCGCCGCTTCGCCCATCGCCACCGCATCGGCCATGCCCTTCGCGCCGGTGCCCGCATTGGCGTTGCCGGAATTGACGAGGATCGCGCTCGCCTTGCCGCCATTGGCCGCCAGCCGCTCGCGGTCGAGGATCACCGGCGGCGCCGCGAACTTGTTGCGGGTGAAGACCGCGACGGCGGTGGCGGGCTGGCGGTCCGCGGTCGCGACCATCGCCATGTCGTGGCGGCGGCGCTTGATCCCGGCATGGCAGCCGGCGGCGACGAAGCCCTCGGGCGCGGTGACGCTCATGGCCAGATTCCGACGTTGCTCAGGCCCGCCGTCTCGTCGAGGCCGAGCATCAGATTGGCGCACTGGATCATTTGTCCGGCGGCTCCTTTCACGAGATTGTCCAAAGCGGCGATGGCGAGGACGCGGCCGGTGCGCGCGTCGTAGCGGGCGGTGAGGTGAACGGCGTTGGAGCCATGGGTCCATTTGGTCGAGGGCGGCCGCTCGTCGACATGGATGAAGGGCTCGTGCGCATAAGCCTCGCGCAGCGCCGCGAGCGGGTCGCACGGCCCCTTCGCCATCGCCGTGCAGGTGGCGAGGATGCCGCGGTTCATCGGCGCGAGATGCGGCGTGAACAGAATCCTGCCGCCCAGCGCCATCTCCATCTCGGCGGTGTGGCGGTGATCGAGCAGGCCGTAAGCGGTGAAATTCTCGTCGACGCTGTTGAAGTGGGTCGCGTCCTTGAGGCCCTTGCCGGCGCCGCTGACGCCGGAGGCGGCGTCGACGTTGATCGTGTCCGGGTCGATCAGGCCGAGCAGAGGCCTGAGCGCGAGGATCGCCGAGGTCGGATAGCAGCCCGCCGCCGCCACCGTCTTGGACCTGGCGATCGCGTCGCGGTGAAGCTCCGGTATGCCGTAGACGAAGCGGCCGATCAGCGCCGGCGCCCGGTGCGGCTCCTTGTACCAGCGCTCGTAGGCCGCTTCATCGTCGAGTCGGAAATCGGCGCCCAGGTCGACGAAGGGGATTCCGCGCGCGACGATCTGTGGCGCCAAGTCCTGCGACTGGCCGTGCGGCAGCGCCGCGAAAACCAGGCCGATGCCGTCCAGCGCCGCCGGCGCGTAGCCCTCGATGCGCGCGCCGGGATAGGCCAAAGCGAGGTGCGGATGGACCGCGTCCACAACCGCGCCGGCCTGGCTGTCGCCGAACAGGCGCGCCGCGCGCAGCCCGCCATGGCCGGCGCAGAGCCGCAGCAGCTCCGCCCCGACGAACCCCGAGGCGCCCAGGATGGCGACGTCAATCATCGAGAATATATGCGATAAGATGCATAATTATGCAAGCCCTTTCCCAAAAAAAACGCCCCGGGGTGGCCGGGGCGCTCCAGTCGGGAGAATGATGGAGCTTACGGGCTTTCGGGGTCTCCCTCGCTCTTGGTGAGCTCGATGATGCCCCAGATGATGAGGCCGAGAACCACGGCGCCGATGAGATAGATGCCGATTCCGTTGCGGCTGTCGAGCCCGTTGACGCCCTCGGCATCGAAGCCCGCGCGCATCGCCGGCGCACCGGCAAGGCTGAGCGACTGCGCGGATTGCGCCACCGCAGCGCTGCTCGCGGTGAGCATGGATATGGCGACCAGCGCCGACAGTTTCTTCGAAATCATACTACCTCCCAGTAGTGCGGGGCACGGAACATCCACTGACCCCAGTTCGCAACCTGCGGGACGCGCTTTGGTTCCGCAACTCTCTTCCAAGTGAGGCCGGCTGTTCGGCACGCGCGCCATCCCACTAAAAACAAGGCGACATTCGGGCGAAGAATCTGATTTACCTGGATTAAGTTCAGGCCATTCGCGACCGCGTCCACTCGGCGACCACGGTCGCCAGCACCTCGAGCGGCATGTCGCTGTTGAGCAGCACCGCGTCGTGGAAACCCTTGAGGTCGAAGCGCGCGCCGAGCCGGCTCCGCGCCTCCTCGCGCAGGCGAACGATCTCATTATGGCCGATCTTGTAGCTGCAGGCCTGGCCCGGCCAGACCACGTAGCGCTCGATCTCGCTGGTCGAGGAGAGCTCGTCGAGGCCGACATTCTCCATGAAGTAGCGGATCGCCTGCTCGCGGCTCCAGCCCTTGGCGTGCATGCCGCTGTCGGCGACCAGGCGCGCGGAACGGTACATGAAGCTCTGGATCATGCCGAGCCGGCCGAGCGGATAATCCGCGTACATGCCGATCTCGTCGGCGAGCTGCTCGGCATAGAGCCCCCAGCCCTCGCCATAAGCGGCGATGCCGATATTGCGGTGGAGCAAGGGGATCGCCTGATTCTCGATCACGATCGAGCCCTGCCAGAGATGTCCGGGGATCGCCTCGTGATGGTTGAGCGTCGGCAGCGCCCATTTCGGCCAGGAGCGGGTGTCGCGCAAATTGATGTAGAAGGCGCCGGGCCGGGTGCCGTCGAGGTTCGGCCCCATCGCATAGCCGCGCGGCGCGCCGACCTCGATTGCCGGCGGCACCCGCTTGATCTCCATCGGCGAGCGCGGGATGGTGGCGAAATGTTCGGGCATGCGGGCGCGCATCCGGGTCATATAGTCGGTCAGGCCGGCGAGCAGCTCGGCGCGCCCTGCTTCCGTATTGGGATAGAGGTGGCGCTCCTCGCGCCCGAGCGCCGTGATGCGGGCGCCGACGCTGCCCTGGGTCATGCCCTCGGCGCGCAGCAGCGGATCGGCCAGAGCGGAAAGCTCGGCGATCTGCCTGAGGCCGGTCTCGTGCACCTGATCGGGGGTGAGCCCGGTCGAGGTATGATAGCGCAGGCACATTTCATAGAAATGGGCGCCGTCCGGCAGCCGGCCGGCGGCCGGATTGTGGCCGGCGCCGCGCCTGAGCTCGGTGAGCAAGGCAATCTGGCGGTCGAGCGCGGCGGCGAGGCGGCCGTCGACGATCGCGGTCGCCTGCGTCTCCCAGTCCCCGGCGATGTTCTTCTCGCGCGCGCGGCGGACCAGCGACTGGACCAGCCCGGCCCGCTCGCCGCGCTCGGCGCGCAGCGCGCGGGTCTGGGTCAGGGTCTTGTCGAGGATGAAATCGGGCGGGACGACGCCGCGGCCGGCATCGGCGCGGGCATGCTCGACCTCGAGATCGACGTTGCGCGCGAACGCCTCGAGCCGCGAGACATAGGCTTCGGCGTCGGCGCGGGTTTCGACCTTGTGCTGGCTGTCGAGGAAATCGGGCACGCTCTGGTAGGAGCCGGTCAGCTGCGAGATGACGTAGGGGACCGGATAGCCGTCGAGCGTGCCATAGGGCACCCGGCTCAAGTCGGCGACGCGCTCGCCGAGCCAGACGATGGTGTCGCGCCAGGCCTTTTCGCGCGGCGCGAGGCCGGCGCGGCCGATCCCGCGCAGCGCCGGCAAATTGTCGACCAGCGGCCGGTAGCCGCCCATCTTGCCGGCCGGCCCGGATTCGCTGAGGCGGCCGCGCAGATGGGCCTTGTCGCCGGTGTCGAGGCCGAGGCCGGTGGCGAGCTCGGGCGAGACCTGGAGCATCTCCTCGAAAATGCGGTCGTAGAGGGCGCGGGCGCCGCCGGCGCGGGCGCGCGGCACCATCGTCGAGCAGCCCCCGAGGGCGAGCGCGCCGGTCGCGGCGGCGGTGGCGAGCAGGAACTGGCGGCGGTCGAAGCTCATGGTCATCTACGTGGTCTCCTCAGGTCCTTCGATACGGTCCCCTTCGACTGCCTGCCAAGGCAGGCGCTCAGGACATGCTTCGCCGGGCTCAGTCCCTACTCAGGATGAGCGGAAAGAGAAGAGGCTCAGCCCCGCTCATCCTGAATAGCCCCTTCGACTGCCTGCAAGGCAGGCGCTCAGGGTAAACCAAGAGCCTGTCGAACCGGCGTATCGAAGGACCCTGAAGACAAGCACCAAGGCAATTTCGACGAACTCACGGATCCAGTCGATGGACGCGGCCGCGGGCCATCACGAAATTCATCCGCCGCAGCACCCCGACATCGGCGAGCGGGTCGCCGCGCACGGCGACGATGTCGGCGATCTTGCCGGGCTCGATCGTGCCGATTTCGGCGGAGAGGCCGAGCAGATCGGCGGCGTTGACGGTCGCCGCCTGGATCGCCGCCATCGCCGGCATGCCGTGTTGGACCATGAGCAGGAATTCGTCGGCATTGCGGCCGTGCAGCGAGACGCCGGCATCGGTGCCGAAGGCGATGCGCACCCCGGCCGGAAAGGCGCGGCGAAGCGCCTGGCCGGTGATTCCGATCCGCCACTCGATCTTGGCGCGGACCTCGCCCGTATAGGCGTTGGGATTGGCGCGCAGCCGCTCGACATAGCCGTTCACCGTCGACAAAGTCGGCACGTAATAGGCCCGGCTGCGCAGGAACAGGCGGATGCTCTCGTCGTCGAGCAGGGTGCCGTGCTCGATCGAATCGGCGCCGACCCGAAGCGCCAGGTTGATGCCGTCGGCGCCATGGGCGTGGACGGCGACGCGCTTGCCGTAGAGATGGGCGGTCTCGACGATCGCGCGGGCTTCGTCCTCGAACATCTGGGCGCCGAGGCCGAGGCCGATGCGGCTGTTGACGCCGCCGGTGGTGGCGATCTTGATCAGGTCGACGCCGAGCGCGATCTGGCGGCGGACCGCGCGGCGGCAATCGTCGGCGCCGTCGCAGGTCGAGCCGGAAGCGCGCAGCACGTCATGGAATTCCTCGCGCATGCCGAGCGTCGAATCCATATGGCCGCTGGTCGTCGAGAGCGACGTGCCGGCGTCGACGATCCTCGGCCCGATCGCCCAGCCGCGCGCGATGGCGTCGCGCAGGCCGAGCGTGATGCCGCCGTCCGAGCCCAGATTGCGGACCGTGGTGAAGCCGGCGTCGAGCGTCTTGCGCGCGTTCCACGCCGCCTCGTAGGCGCGGAGCGGCATGCTGTCGGTGACGTCGGCGAGCTGGCCCTCGACGCCGGCGCGGTCCGTGGTCAGGTGGACATGGCTGTCGATCAGCCCGGGCAGCACGAAGCGGTCCGAAAGGTCGATCAGCCGCGCGCCCGCCGGCACCGCCGCGAACCCGTCCTGCACCGCCTCGATCCGCTCCCCGCGCACGATGATCGTCGCCCGTTGCCGCGGCGGCCGCCCCGGCCGGTCGAGCAGGGCGCCGGCATGGATCACGGTCACCGGCCCAGCTGCGGGCGGCGCGGCGGGCGCGGGCGCCTGCGCCGTCGTCGAGGCAGGGAGAAACAGCAGCGCCAGCAACAGCGGCAGGATCGCGGACGGGCGCATGGTCTCAATCTCCCCAAAGGCGGCGCGACGATAGCGGATCGCCAGCCGCCGCCAATCGCAAAAATGGTGGACGAGCCATGTTGCAAAGCAGCAACAGCGCGACAGACTTTGTTGCGGTGCGGCCACAGCGCGGTTGTGCCGGGACTCGCCGCTGTTTATTCTTGTCGCGAAACAAACAGGGGGTCCCCATGTCACGCTCGATTTCCCGCCGCGCCGCTGCCGCCGCCGCCGTCTCTCTCCTCGCACTGGCCGCCTCGACGCCGGCTTTCGCCCAGAACGAGCCCGCGGCCGCGGCGCCGGAGGGCGATCAGGAGATCGTCGTCACCGCGACCAAGCGCGAAACCTCGCTGCTCGACGTTCCCTTCTCGATCAATGCCCAGACCGAGGCGATGATCCAGCGTTCGGGGGCCAACACGATCGAGGACCTGTCGCGCAACGTCGCCGGCCTCGCCATCCAGAATCTCGGGCCGGGCCAGAGCCAGGTTTCGGTGCGCGGCGTTTCCGCCGGACAGATCGTCCGCGACCAGCCGGGCGTCAAGGAGCAGGTCGGCGTCTATCTCGATGAATCGGTGATCTCGCTGTCGCTGTTCACGCCCGACCTCGATCTCTACGACCTCAACCGCGTCGAGACTTTGCGCGGCCCGCAGGGCACCCTGTTCGGCTCGGGCTCGGTCGGCGGCACGATCCGCTACATCACCAACCAGCCCAATCTCAACCGGATGGAAGGCTCGGTCGAGGCCAATCTCAACGTGCTCGCCGGCGGCGATGTCGGCGGCCACCTCAAGGGCATGCTCAACGTGCCGCTGACCGACGGCGTCGGCCTGCGCGCGGTCGGCTATTACACCCGCTATGGCGGCTTCGTCGACGCGCTCGGGCCGGCCGGCGGCGAGAACGTCAATGACGGCCACCGCGCCGGCGGCCGCATCGCGCTCGCGCTCGAGCCGGGCGCGGGCATAAGGATCACGCCGCGCATCCTCTACCAGGAGATCCGCGCCAACGGCTTCAACCGGCAGGAGGTCTACAACCTCTACGCCAATCCCTTCGCGGTGCCGCCGACCAATTTCGACGAGCGCCAGCAATATCTGCTGCTCCGCGAGAGCTTTTCCGACAACACGTTGCTCGCCGACCTCAACGTCGGCATCGATATCGGCTCCGATCTCACGCTGACCTCGATCTCGACCTATATCAACCGCGACATCGTCGTCAGCCGCGACGCGAGCGCGCTGACCGGCTCCGTGACGGTCGATCTGGCCTATGCGCCGGCGGCGGTGCTGCTGCCCTCGAACCTCGTCGACACGACCGACCTCGAGACCTTCGCGCAGGAGGTCCGCGTCTCGTCCGACAATGACGGGCCGTTCAACTTCGTGATGGGCGTCTTCTATTCGAACACCAAGCGCCTCTACAGCCAGCGCCTGCCCACCCCGGGCTATGACGTCTTCACCGACGCCCGCTTCGGCGCCGGCACCTCGGCCGCGGTCGCGAACGGCTTCCCGCTCAACTCGCCCTACAATGCCGATCTGCCCTACGACATCGAGCAGCTCGCCGGCTTCGGCGAGGGCACCTGGGACATTACCGACCGGCTGCACATCACCGCCGGCGGCCGCGTCTACGACTTCTCCGAAACCCGCCAGTTCAATTCGGGCGGCCTGTTCTCGAACGGCGACAACAATATCGACGAAACCTCGTCGCACGGCTTCAGCCCGCGCGCCATCGTCACCTACGAGCCGGCCGAGAACGTCCGCATCAACGCCCAGGCGTCGAAGGGCTTCCGGCTCGGCGGCGTCAACGACCCGCTCAACATCCCGCTCTGCACCGGCGGCGCGAACGGGATCGACGCCATGACCTACGGCAATCGCCCGACCTATGAGGACGAGACGCTGTGGAATTATGAGCTCGGCGTCCGCGGCCAGCGCCGCGGGCTGAACTTCGCGGCGGCCGCTTTCTATACCGACATCAGCAATTTGCAGGTCACCGCCGACGCCGGCAGCTGCTCGTCGCGCGTCGTCTTCAACGTGCCCAAGGCGCATTCGATGGGCATCGAGGCCGAGCTTTCGATCTCGCCGGCGGAGGGGCTCGACATCTCGATCAACGGCAGCATCCTCGAGGCGAAGTTCGATTCCGACGTCACCACGACGGCGGGCGTGGTGATCGCGGGCATTCGCGACGGCAATCGCCTGCCGACGGTGCCGAACTTCCAGATCTCGGCGAATGCGAGCTACAGCTTCCCGGTCGCGACGGACGCCGAAGCTTATGTCGCCGCCTCCTACCAGCATGTCGGAAGCCGCTACACCCAGCCGAGCGACCAGGAGAACAATCCGCGCAGCTTCGTCTCCGGCCTCGCCTTCGCCGGCGCGACCGGCACCGGCGCGACCG
>Ga0307503_10000169_pt1 | contig 21923 bp, 14 predicted proteins | sample 17_S_MG_FD_194514 | JGI IMG/M metagenome (GOLD analysis project Ga0307503, IMG submission 194514) | Soil microbial communities from Populus trichocarpa stands in riparian zone in the Pacific Northwest, United States - 17_S | ecosystem: Environmental > Terrestrial > Soil > Riparian zone > Trees... | reverse complement strand
TACGCTTTCTTTAAAAGATGGCTGCCTCTAAGCCAACTTATCATTTTAAATAATGAAAAAATTTCTTATTCACTAAACTTTTATTTTAGGACTTTAGCTTATGATCTGGGCTGTTTCCCTTTTGACTTAGAACCTTCGCGCACTAAGTCTGTTTACAATTTTTAAAATTCTTCCATTATGAGTTTCACTAATTTCAAAGGAGCCTATCAAGCGTCCCCCTACATTTATAAGTGCTTTACAAAAAAAATTATATAAAAAATACGCTACCAATATAGCTTTCGCAGAAAACCAGCTATCACCAGAAACGTTTAGCCTTTCACTCCAAATCGCAGGTCATTCCAGTTTTATGCAACAAACAAGGGTTCGGTCCTCCAAAGCGCTTTTACGCGCCCCTTCAACCTGCCCACGACTAGATCTTCTGGTTTCGGGTCTAATTCATGTAACTCCTAACGCATGCTTCATACTTATATTTATTGCGCCTACATTTAATGATCAACTTAAGCTTGCTACACAAATCAACTTGTTGGACCCTTATTCAAAAGGTACGCTATCACTATAACGATATATAGCTTTAACCGCTTATAAGCTTTAAAATTTCACGTCTATTTCAATTCCACTATTATGGTGTCTCTTTTACCTTTCCCTCACGGTACTACTGCACTATCGATTATCAATAAATATTAAAGCTTAGCAGATGGTTCTGCTGTATTCAAACATTATTTAAACATAATAAGTTTTACTCTAAATTTTCAACCTCTTCATAATACTGGACTGCTACCCTATCTTGTATCTCTCTAATTGATTCTATATATTTAGTTGAAAATTAAGGCTTAAAATAACATGTATTTTTTTTTTCATTTTCCCTCACCAGTACTAACAAAATACTAATTAGTATATTTTCCTGTAATTACTAAGATGTTTCAGTTCATTACGTATATTAACGAAAAATTTTTACGTTATTACATTTATAAAGGTTTACCTTTGAACATTAATAGATCAACATAGCCTATTTATTCCCTATTACTTTTCGTAAATTACATTACGTTCATTTTTATTGATATCAAGGTATCCATTTTAAGCCCTTTAAATTTTAAATAATTAATAAATTTACTAGCACTTACATAACTCGCCAAAATGCTTTTTAACAAAACATAAATGGTCTTCCGGACTGGATTTGAACCAGCAACCTTTTGCTTATCAGGCAAACGCTCTACCAATTGAGCTACCGGAAAATAATTACCTTTGGTGGGACTCGAACCCACAAAATTTACTACCTAAGAATAACATGTCTACCATTTCATCACAAAGGAAAAATACGGAGGGAGGGAATCGAACCCTCGCATAATAGAATCAAAATCTATTGCCTTACCGCTTGGCCACCTCCAATGCCTAGTATAGGAGTCGAACCTATAACCCCTTGCTTAAAAGGCAATTGCTCTACCATTGAGCTAACTAAGCTTTGCCGACGGAAAGAATCGAACTTTCATCTTCTGATTTTCAGTCAGCTACTCTGCCATTGAGCTACGTCACTATCACTACCTTAAAAATTTAAAGAACCCCTAATTAAAAAAGAGCTTGCTATTAAACAGTCGTTTTATAACCCACACGGTCGCTAAGGGAGTCGAACCCTTATCACACTGCTCGACAGGCAGGCATTTTACCATTAAACTAAGCAACGCTGCTTTTTTGTGGGGTTTTTAGGCCTTCCGGGCAGAGGGATTTGAACTCTCATTAATGGTTTTGGAGACCATTGTTCTACCATTAAACTATGCCCTCCTAAAAAGCTGCTTATAACTTACCCTGGGTCGGATTTGAACCAACAATCAATCCATCATGAGTGAACTGCTTTGCCAATTAAGCTACCAGGCGTCATAAGTGCCAAGTTGTAAATTTCTTTCTTTAAGGGGTTGAGGAAAAAAAAAAAAAGTTAGCTTGGACTTTATCCTGTTTTTAAAATTTATGAAACTTATGCCTTTTTGTTCATTTTATGTTGCGAAAAAGGCATAAGTTTCATAAATTTCTTTCTTTAAGGGGTTGAGGAAAAAAAAAAAAAGTTAGCTTGGACTTTATCCTGTTTTAAAAATTTATGAAACTTATGCCTTTTTGTTCATTTTATGCTACGAAAATAGCGATAAGCCCTAAAATCCCCCCTTTTTCCCTTATTTATAGGTCATTTTTATTTTGTATTTTGATCTCATCTATAGAAGAGGTCTAACGAACTCTACATGCTCTTCGTTGGAAGGGCTGCCTTTGGCTTAGGCTGTTTATTTAGAAGTTTTTGTAAATTTAATTTAGGCTTTTTCACTTTGCTTTATTTTTTTTTGCTTTTTTCAACCCAAGCTTTAAGCTCTTTTATTAAAATTTTTGTGTTTTTAAGCTCCTTCCTATGCTCGGCGCTTTTATTAAATTTGCCATATTGGTTTAAAATAGCTAAAAAAAAACACTGGATGCTTATAATAAAAGAGGTAATTTTCAAGCAAATAAAGCAGATTAGCCTAACTAACTTAAGGTATAAAATATAAGCCCTATGTCAGTTGGTTTGGAAATTTAACGACCTAGCTGCCCTATGGCTTATTAAAGCATACCTAGGGCTAGCCATGCTTTGGAAATGGAATTTTAACTTAGAAAAGCGAAAGCTGGTGAAAATATAAGGCAAGGTTATAAAATATTTTAAAGTTTTTTCTTTTACATTTCTTTTTAAAAATTTCGCCCTTAGCTTAAATTTTTTCTTTCAAATAATAAAGCCGCGCCTAGAATACCTGGTGCGCAAAATTAAATACCTGAGCAAAAACGCCCTATAGCGCCTTAAACAAGCAAGCTTGCACTCATTAATTGCGTTTTTAAAAGCTTTTAAAGAATCTAAAAATTTCATACTAAAAAAAAGGTGGTAGGAATAAATATGTTTTATTAGCGAAGCTGGGCCTTCTTCTATTGCATAGCCTAAAAATTTGTAAAACGCAAGGGCCTTGGCTCTTATGCGCAAACCAAAGCGCTTTTTGCGCTCTAGCCATATTTCTCTTGAAACCAAGTTAGGCACGCCGTTAAAAATAAAAAAATTTACTATTAAATGCAAATTTTTTAGCGTATATTTGTATAATTTTCATATAAAAGTGTCGCAAAAGAAATAATAAAATAAGAAATCAAGCAAGCTAAAAATAAAATTCCACAAATATTTAGCAGAAAAAAAAGCAAGTTTGAAGGCCAAATATTTTATGTAGACCCCGTGCGTTCATAAAAGCAAATAAAAAGTAAGCCAAGCGAAAAACTTAATAGCCTCCCAAGAAGTCCCGAACGCTGATAAAAATTTGCCTCAAATACCATGAAATATGCCTCAATAAAATAAAACTATGCTGCCACAAGAGGAACTTATTTGTAACCTTACATGCAAGCAGAATGCCTTTAAAAAAGCAAAGGGCTCATGCTTAATTAAATTATCCATGAAAAGTTGAAAAAGTTTAAATTTTTCAATAATCCCTAAATTTTTGAATTTTTCAATAATCCCTAAATTTTTGAATTTTTCAATAACCCCTAAATTTTTGAATTTTTCAACATATTTTTTATAATCAAACATGCCCATATGTTTTTATAAAGCGTTTAAATTTTAAGCTTATATTGTTTGTGTATAAATCTTGCACCTTTACTCTTCATCTTTTAGACCTATGCTTAATGCTGTAATTATTTAAAAACCTTCTCAAATAAGAGAATTTAAGGTAATAAGGAGAATGGCACGTCAAGTAAAAAAATTTGCTTAACGAAGAATCAAATTTTGCTAAATTTTTGGAATCAGGGGAATTTATTTTTGTAAAAAAATTTAAATGAGCCTCTTTATTCCCTTTAATTAAAGAAGGGAAGTATAAAAAATACCACCTAGGAAATAATAATAGGTCAGATTGGTATTTTCAATAAAATTTTATATTAAAATTCCTACTAAAAACTAACCAACCTAAAAACACTTTTGATTTGCTTAAAAACTGTTTAAAAGAAAAAGGCCTGCGCAAATTAAAAATTGCATTATTTTTTTTTAAAACTAGGCCCCTCAGCAAATTCAACCTAAAAGCAAAATTTGATTTAAACGCCCTTTTTTTATATTTTTTAACCATTTGAAGGAAATAATACTTAGTTAAGCGCTCATTATTTTTAGAATTTACTAAAGTGAGCCTTAAAGGCCTCCTATAATTAGATTCATATAGTTCGCTAGAAATTAGCTCTGCGCTTTTAATTTTAGATACTTTTGATTTACTAAATTTAATTAAGCCCCTGTCGCCCCCCCTAAAGCCCCTTAAAGGCCCAAAAGGGCGCTTGCTAATTAATCCTTTTAAAGGGCGGCGATTAAGCCTGCGCCTCTTTAGTTCCATTTTAAGGGCTAATTTAATTTTTTTCCTTTTGTAATCGCTAAGTTTTGCTATATTGAATTTTTCTAAATTAGTTAAATACCAATTCTTTTTTAAATATCTTATTTTATGAGCACTGTACATTTTTTGGAAAAAATTTTTTATGTTTTTTATAATTTTTGCAGGCAGTTTAAAATTTTTATTTTTTAAAGCAACAAATTTAACAAACAGAACGAAATTAGTATACATTTTAAAGTGTGGAGTTTGATGAAAAAAAAATAGAGGGAAATGCCTATTATGCTTGTAATTCGTGTATTTTTTTGAACCTTCGTCTATTATTAAGCCTTCCTGAAAAATTTTTTCTAAAATACCTTTTTGCTTTTTGTTTAATAGCCTTTTTATTTTAAATAAAAAATTTATTTTTATATAATTACTTTTTCAAGGGTTAACTATAAATTTTGGGCTTATATATGATAATTTTTCCTTTTGCCTATCAACATAATAAGACTTAATAAGGGCTTTTTGCTTTTCATATAAGGGCTCAGGCAAGCAAGATTTCATAAAACTATAATATAAAGGCAACTTAAATTTTAAAAATAATCTAAAAGCAAGTTTAACCTGCTTAATAAAAGCAATGTTATTTTCGCGGAAGGTTTTTTTTTGATTATAAATTTTAGGCTCAATATTGCGGCTTAATAATTTTTTAAAAGTTTTAAGCTTGCCCTCATATTTTGAACTGTTTTGGCTAAAAGAAAAATTGAAATGTTTAGTGTACCCTTTTAAAATATCCACCTCTACAGGGAAAGGGTGCGCAGGGTTAACAAAGTAATCTGCAACTAATTTAAAATATATAACGCCTAAGAAATTAGAAGTGTTATCAGGGAAAGAGCGCTTTTTAGGTATTCTTATATAATGCGCAAAATTATAAAAAAGGAAAAATTTTAAAAATTTTGAAAGAAAAAAAAATTTTAGGTTGCTCCAATGTAAATGTGTTTTGTAAAAGCGATCCGATGCAAGTTTCCTTTCCCTAAACATTTTGTTAAATAATTTTTTCCTAAAATAAGCCCCTTGCAAATAAGGTGTATAAATAAATTTATCAACGAACCAACATTTTTGGTAGCCCGAAAGGTTAGACGCTTTAATAAAATATTCCCTGCTCCTTAGCAAAGCTAAAAATAGGTTTGGGGCCAAGTTGTCGCCTGTACGTTGAAAAACATCGTTGCCTTCAAAAATTTTTATATGCTCTTCATAATTCCGCGTATATTTTTTATTTTGCGAAAAAAAAGCCCTCATCCCTAAGTTAAAATGCTTTATGAAATTAAAATTAAACTTGATTAGGGGTAAGCTGTTACTTTTCGGCTTTTTTTTGCCTTTCCCTTTTGTAAGCACCCAATTTTTAAAGCCTAAAAAGCGCCTTCCTTTCCTAATATTGAAAAACCATGAAGTTATGCTTAAATATTTTTGGCTTAAAATGAATTGTGCGACGAAATCATTGTAAAAAACTAAACAATCAATTGATTCATCATTGCCAGGTATAGGGATAGATACAATATGAGTATATGTGTTAGTATCCACAATACCTAAACAAGGAATGCTTAATTGTAGGGCCTCTTTAGTTGGAGAATAGCTATTGGAAACGCTTGAAACAAAAACAGCTCTGGGCCAAGTGCTCCTAGTAAAATACCAGGGCTTAAAAATGCTAAAAGCGCTTTTGTTTTTTGCAGTGAATGCGCTAAGCGCTATTTTTTTGAATTTAATAAAAGTATTATAAACCCCGTTATAATTAGAAATGAGCCCGTTTATTCAGATGGATGTGGCAGAAAATTCCCCACAAAATTTAGCGTGCGACCTAACAATGATGCCAGCAGCGGGGTCTAAATTAATAAACCATACAGGGCCACCCATTTTGCACACAGCGCCTACCGATATGAGCCCTGAGCGCATACCCAGGAACGTTTTATATAAATTTAATATTAAAATTTCTTGGCAATAGGAAAAAATTAACCAACTAGCGTAAAAAAGGCTATTAGTGAAGCTGTGCCCTACCTGTACGCCGTACAACAATAGTTGAGTAAACGAAAAATTTAAGGAATATATTATAGATAACATAAATTATTAAATGAAGGCCTATATAACTCAGCTAAAATACGCTAATTAATTTATAAATTAATTATAGCCCGTAAGGCGGTACAAATCTACGCCTACTGGGTAAACTAAGTCTCGCTTAGAGGGCATTTTGCATAAACAAGCGAAGAAAAAAAAATAACTAACAAATAAAAATTTAGGCGCATTAAAAAGGATGGCTTTTGCGCGTAACCTTTTATACAAATTTTTTCTAATTCTTTTTTTATACGTAGGGCAAAATGAAATGAACGAATAAATATCTACCGCAGCGTTTAGGTGCGTAAATGTGTAAACGCCATCTATCAAAACGTTTCTCCTTTTAACAAATTGCGTTATTTCAAAAATATTGGACATAAAATTTGTGCGGTAGAATAAAGAAAGCAACCTACATTCTAATAATAGGCAATAATTATGCTCTAAATTGCCATCCAATTTGCTCGCTTTTTTAAAAAGGGCTCTAAATTGGTAATCTTTCAAAGTTAGAAAATAAAGCCTAGCTAACCTCAAAGTTAAAAAGCGCTCAGATAATTTGCGCCTTTTTTTCCTGGGCTTTATAACATCTATGCGATAAATATATTTCCTCATGCGCTCATATTTGCGTGTTTCTGCTTCTTTGTAAAGCCTAAAAAAAAAACGAAGTAACCAACTTTTATAAAAGCTATGCATTCTTAAAAAGCAAAGCCCTCAAATATCATGCCTGTAGCGCCTATATAATTTAGATGTGTGTCTAACTAAAAAAATCATAGTTCAGTTTATTAAAAAATAATGGTTCATCTTCTTGAAAGGGAGACACGGGCCAGCTAACGGCCTTAAATCATATTAAAAAAAAAGGCTCAACTCCTAAAAAAACCATAGATCGTTTTGTAAAGGAAAGGGAGGGCTAATTTTATTTTTAAAATCAAGCCCAGTTTATTAATAAACCATAGTCTGTCTTACTAAAAAAGGCGGGCTATTTATGTTGGAAAAAAACAAGTTCAGTTTTTTAATAAACCATAGTCCGGCTTACTAAAAAGGAGGGCAAATTATGTTGGAAAAAAACAAGTTCAGTTTTTTAATAAGCCATAGTCCGGCTTACTAAAAAAGGCGGGCTAATTATGTTGGAAAAAAACAAGGGTCTTTTTTTTTTTAAGCCTTAATTTAATATGATTTAAGGCCGTTAGCTGGCCCGCGCTCCATGGTTCATTTATTTATTAAGAAGGTTCAGTTTTTGCAATTTTTTGCTATAATGGTAATAATTTTTGCGCTTTGCCCTCATAAAATTATTAAAGTAATCTAGAAGGGCGTTAGAAACCCCGAGGTAACCTAAAAATTTTCTTTTCAAGCTAAAGCCCAAACACTTAATTATTAAATAGCCTAAAACCATAGTGCCTAAAAAACAATATTTAACTAGACAATAAGCAACCAATAGGGGGCTTGCCACATTAAAAGTACTATGAAAAAAAATTTTACCTTGGGCAAAATTCCAAGCTACCCCTAAAAGATAAGGCATAAAGCCTAGGTTAGTTAAAGAACTTTTTGGGTGGAACGATTCTTGAAGCCAATAATTGGGTAAATAAAAAAAAGCTGAAAGCAGTTGCCCATGATCAACAAAAACCCCAAATTCCCCCTCAAAATAATGCTCCTCTGCACCTATGTTTATAGTTTCTCAATGAGTTAAGTTAATATTGTCAAAAAATAACCTTAAGCTAAAAGCCAAAAATCGTTGTAATGCATCAAAATGCTCTAAAAAACTTAAAAGCCAATAGCAAAAGAACGACCAGTCATCAAGTTCTAAATCCCATGGGGGCGTGGCAGAAAAATGTGTCATATAGAACCAGGTGCCAAGGATTACAATGGCAAACTCTCAAATTAGCAAATCAAAAGTGAAATGATATGCGTGAGGGTTTTCCATATTTTGATAAGTCCTTCCATCTTTTTCGTTATAAGCTAAAATATCGTTACCTGGGTCTTTATGCAACATTATAAAAGGGCCCTCGCCCGCAAAGTACAATTGATCAAGCCAGCTAAAAAATTTAAACATTTTGCTTAAGTTTTCACTTAGAGAGCCAATTTCTCGAGCTATTAGGCCTTTTAAAGGCATACGCCCCATATAAGTGCTATCAGTAAAATGCCTAAATACACTCACTTCTTTATACTCCGAAAATTTAGTAAAAACTCAATGAAACTTTTCTGAAATTGAAATATAATCTTTATAGCTTTTATTGTAAAAAAGCCCCCTATAATTAAAAGGCAGCCTTAAATTTTTTGAGAAATTTGAAGATTTTTTTATTACATAAAGCTTTTTAAGCTTTTTAAGCTTTTTCACCAACCTACATTTCTGGTGTTTTAAAAAGTTATAACTAAAAGAGCCTAAGGACTTGCCCATAAATTTAGAGTGTAAATTAATTATGGTCCTATAGAACCTGAAAAAGCTGTAAATATAAATTAACTTTTTGCCTAGGGCAGCACCTTTGGCAACTTCCTTTTTATCAGGAATAGATACCCTATCATAAACAGTGTTAACCACATGAAAAAAGCCCACAAAATCAAAACTATGTATTCAATCAAAATTTTTTTCAGGGCCTATGTTCCTTAAGTGCGCTCATATAGAGGACTTGCTGCCGGCTAAATAAATTTGGCTGTCTTCCCCAAAATCTTGCAAAACATGAACGAAAAAGACATAAAGCGTTAAATTAAGCAAAAAGAAGCAAAAAAGCAGATATGCCATAATATGCCTATAAAAATAAGGCGTGACATAAAAAAGTTGAGACAAGAAAAGCTCATTATGCCTTAAACCAAAAAATAACCAATTATTTATGGCGTGCATGTTGAGGTCCCTTCAACTAAATATAAAGGTGTAATGGCCCAGACCCGGAGCATAGGCGTCATCTTCTTGCCCCCAAACTGTAATTATTTCCCACAGTTCCCCTTTATACTTATAGGCAGAAAAATCGACAGGATATTTGTCCACGGTTAGGGTACTAAGTTTATAGGTGGGCGCCCTAAAAAAAGAAAAATTATAAATATCTTTAAAATAAAGGGCGCTTTGGCTTTTAGTAAAGAGGAATAAATCCAGCCTCTTTAAGCCATTCACTAGAAAAAATGAAAAATCAAAAAAATAGAACAAATCACGAAAAAAAAGCACAAAATACTCGCCCATTAATGAGGATGCGCCGGAAAAAAACAAAAAAAGGCCATTTAACATTGACGCAAAAAAGCAAGCAGCTGAAAAATAGCTAAAATAAAAAAAAGTAAGCGAAAAATGCCATAAATAATGCGCAAAGGCGGTACCTTTAAAGCTGGCTATTTTGCTTAAAAAGCTAGTGCCACCAAAAACAAACCTGCAAAAAAAAGGAATATCCGCTTGAACAAACCAAAGCAAATTAAAATGTATTTTAGCTACAAATGTCTGCGTTGCTACAGTAATATGGTACCTGATGACCTCGCGAAAGCTAAGGTGCAAAAAATCCGTATAAAAGTCAGCCACTTCTAGGTAAATTAAATTAAAACCATAAAGTATTGCATTTTTTGGTATATATATAAAAGTAGGTAAATCAACTAAAACATAATCTTGAAATGAGCCCACATTATCACCACTCAATAAAGTTACGGCTATAAGCCCACTAACTCAATACACAGTGTCTTCGCGCAAAGCTTTAAGCATCCCCCTCAAAATTTCTAGCTCTCCCTCTCAATACCCCGCCTTTCTGCAAGCTAAATAAAAGTCAAACAAGTTGTTACACTCTAACTGTATAGGGGCTAAATATTTCCATTTAGCCTTTTGTATATGGCGCCACTCATCCACTCCCAAATTAACTGTGGACCCTTTAAAAACTGGGTCTTCTAACCAATGAAAAAACACATTTAAAAAAGAGCCAAAAGAATTTAACAACTCCATAAAAGGTTGAACAAAAAGGTAAAGAAAAAAGTTATTATCAAAAGATAACATCAAGCATACCAAAAAAATAGCCCAAATTTTAAATTTTAAAATTGTTCTAAAGGCGCCATATAATAAGAAGATAAAAGAGCTATAAAATAAGCAAAAGAAAAAGCCTATGTACCAAAAAAAAAAATTAAACAACACAGGCGCTGCGCGCAAAAAATAGGGATTAATCCTTATTTTTATTGTTAATAAAGCTAAGAAAAAAGAGAAAGCGTAAGCTTTTACAAAGAACATGACCTTATGGTGAATAAAAAAGATGCGTATATGATTAAAAGTTTTAGTAGCTCTGCTTATAATTGAGGAATAGGCCAAGTCGTAGTGAATTACATAAAAGCCAAATAATGTAGTTTGTTCCCATAAAATTTTGTTAATAAAAGTAATCATGGAAATGAATTTATATAACTTTAGCAAAATAATTAAAATTAAATTGTAAAAAAAATTGTAAAAAGCAAACAGCACAAATATCGCTATAGATAATATAAAAACAGCGAAAATTAAAGACTTTAGCTTGTTTGCAAAATTTGACTCTTTGAAAATTTTAATGTTAAAAATTGCCCCCTTAAGAAATAAAAATTTTAGCATTAAATAATTAAAATAAAGGGAAGAAATATTCATTTTTATTTCACGCACGGAATCAGGGGAAAAATTCTTTTTCCCTCGCAAAGAACGTAGGTAACCTTTAAGCCCTCTAAATATTTTTGCTATTATTTTTTCAAGAGCCATGCTAATGGCATGGTATAAGCAAAAAATAAAAAGCGCTTGGTATTTTAAAATAGCTTTTAAATAATCTTTTTCATAAGCGTTATGCCTGCGTTGAAACCAAAAAAACCTCCTTAGGCTTTTAAAGGTCACGGTTGAAGGGTATTTATCTATATGCCTAGCATTAAAAAAGCCATAATTCCTAGGAGAAAAAAATAAAAGGTGCTTATAAACCATATAATGGAAATTTATAGCAAAAAAGCAAATAAAAACCGATTTTAAATAAAAGTAAGAGTTTAGTATTAAGTAGTAAAGGTTGTAAGATAACAACGCCCTTATATAAATACGTATATGAATATAATAAAAAAAAAAGGCTTGTATAATGTTATACAAAAAAGCAAACTCCATAAGATATTTAATAATTTTAAAAAAAAAAATTTTGAATAAAAAAATAAAAAAAAAGTAAAACAGGCGAAAAATTTTTGCTATTAGGAATAAAAAGATAGAGCGGTAATAATGGCGCAAAGCGTAACGGAAGCGCCAGGCCATTAAAAAATTTCACCATTTTTTTTCCCTTAAGCCCAATTTATTTTGGTGGAATAGCCTAAGGCGACTCCATAGGTTTAAAAAAGCAATTTTGTGCAGAAAAGTTGCATGATTAACTACTCTTCTCCCTAAATGCATTCAACTTGGTAGGGATCATAATTTCTCCTTATAATCTACATGCCCCCCAAAAGGCTCTAGAGTGCCACCTTCAAGCCAAACGTAAAAGGATCAAACAACTAAATAATAAGCCTTAACTTTGCGCTTTGCTTTTCGAGTGGCTTTGCGGGCTTCCTTCAAAAACCTTTTTGCAGCAAAAATTTTAACGCAAAAAAGCAAAGAGTATAAATATAAATTAAGCAAAGCTTGCAGCATTGAGAATATAGTATATTTTGCGCTTTTATACAAAATAGCTATAACATTGTAATTTATAATTAAAAATTTTAAATAGTGCAGGACTAAAATATGGCAAAAAGTCAAACATGCCGTAAATGAAAAAAGCAACAATAGCATAAAAAGGCTATAATAGCTATAAGCAAAAAAATAGCTAGTCAGCAAAGCCTCAAGCAATAAAATTGCATTAGCAAAAAAAAGCTTCAAAGGAGTTAAAAAAGGCCAAAGGTAAATGCTAAAAGGCTTAAGGATTAAGCCTAAAAGTGTATAATTATATAGGCTTAATAAATTAATGTTTAAATCAATTAGGGCAAAGCCTATTAAAAAAATTTTATAGCGCATGTTTTCTATAAAATTTGTGGTAAATAAATCACATAGCCTGCTAAAAAAGCTAGGGTCTATGATGCAGCTAAAAGTCCTGAACGCAGCCTCTGCGTTAGGCGAGCTATTTGCAAAATAACCTGCGCCTAACGCAGAGGCCCACCCTTCAAGGGTAGCATACAAAGGTTGCCAGTCATAAAACCACTCCATATTACGCTCTTGTTAATTTGGTAATCCGGAAATACGAAAAGGTCCTTCTTTGATTAGCACAAAGTTTGGCAAATATATGCTCTCAGTACATTCGCCTGGGGCAGGAAAAGGAAAGTTTCCTGATTCTATCATAAACTTAGTTGATTCAGGAAAACAAATAATACCTATATCTGCATTGACAACATATTTGCTAAAATAAGGTATGTTGGTATGAACAAATGTGCCATTGGGGTTGGTAAAACATGCTTGTGCTTCAGGGGTACAGGCAAAAGTAACCAAATCAAGGTAATTATTTAACAGAAAAAAAGTTGTTACATCAGGGCAGAGCACTAACATAACACCTAAGCCTTCTACTCAAATGAAAATATCGCTTGCATTTTCACTAAATATAATTTTTCCCATATTACCTTCTTTAATCTCAATATGGTGGTCTAAAAAGCGGGCTAATAAAGGGAAAATAGAAAGAGATAACATTTCGCTAGTAGAATAATATGCTCTATTAAAGCAGGAAAAGCAATAAAAAAAACATAAACATAAATAATAAAGCAAAAAAACAAATATAAAAACAAAGAAAAAAAAAAGGCAGGCACATCAAAAGGAGCATAAAAACAAAGTAAAAAAAGACAGATAGATCAAATAAAGCATAAACCTAAAAATAAAACTAACAATAAATTTTAAATGCTTGGCCAGTAAGGCCCCTTTGCCTTCATTTATGGCAATAAAGGCACTCTTTGCAAAAAGTTAAACCTCTAGAAAGAGCACCTTCCTCCCTCCCCACAGGCCCACAGGCCCTACAAATTTTTATTGTTTAACCTGTAGGCTCCCCATGCCATAAATTTAGCAAAAAGAGCATAGGCGCTCTAGAAAGGCCCTAATAAGCTTAATTATGCAGCACTATAACCTACAATAAAAATTGCTTTTGTAATTTATTGAGTGTAGTACTGTGAGAGCGTGGAAGATACCTTAACATAAGGCGTAAAGCCTAGAGGGTTAAGAGACTTAGGGTCGGAGAGTTCTATAAAATTTGGTAGCTGGAAGCGCTCAGCATTTGATAAATCAGGAAGGAACCCTGATGCTATCATATGCTGAGATCCTTCCGGCAAACAAACCATAGTTATAGGGTAATCCTTCAGAACCATAGCGAGGTCATAATAAGGCAGGTAACCCTCAACTATTGTGCCATAAGGGTGGTCAAAGCATCTTAGTGCTTCAGGGGGAACGGAAAAATAAATATGATCCTGGTAATAAGTTACTAGCTCTTTTGTGAAATCATCAGGAAAGCATAGTAGCACATACCCTAAGCCTTTTGCACAAAAGACTACATATGCTAAGCCTGGGTTGCATATTAGGTTTTCACTTAATATAAGTAGTTTCTCCATATTATTTGGTTAGGTTCCACCCAATAAAGCTACGTAACGGGCTAATAGCCTATCCCCTCAGAGCAGAATGATAGGTTTATTTAAAAAAATTAAAACATAAAACATAAAACATAAAACATAATAACAATTTTCTGTTTAAAATAGAGCCTAACACCCTAAGAGTAAAATGATAGGCCCCATTGAAATCATAAACATTAAACATAATAACAAGCCTAAAAATAAGCCTAACAATAAGCATAATTATACAGCGCTATACAAATAAATATAAATTGCTTTTATAATTTATAGCTAAGTGCTGTGCTTGTAGTGCTCTTAAAGCGCGGAAGGTTCCTTAACATAAGGCGTAAAGCCTAGAGGGTTAAGAGACTTAGGGTCGGAGATTTCTATAAAATTTATTATAGTAACGTGCGTAGCGTTTGATAAATCAGGGAATTTCCCTGTTTTTATTGTATCTTCAGCTGCTTCCGGGAAACAAACCATATCTAAAGGGTACGCCCTCATAGCCTGCATTGAGGGGTCATAATAAGGCAGGTAGCTCTTAACTATTGTGCCATATCTATTGTAAAAGCATGCTTTCACTTCAGGGGCGTTTTTCAAAGTAAAAAAATCCAGGTAATAGTTCATTAGCTCACATGTGAATACATCAGGGAAGCAAAAACCCACAACGCCTAAGCCACTTACGTAAAAGATTTCATATATTAAGCCGCCATGAAGTATTATATGGTTCATATTATTTAATTACTTTTCTATTTTCCAGCTGGAAAACGAACTAACGAGGGGCTTTTGGTTGACCCCGCCTATTTGGCGCTTTTGGCGAGTTCCTAAGGTCAAATAAATAGAGCCTATCATTGCTACGAACAAAATGATAGCTGCTATTAAAACATAAAAATAAAAATAATTGTACAACGCAATGCCCAACACATATAAATTGCTTTTGTAATTTATTAGGCTAATAGCGCTAAAAGGGCGCAACGGGCGTGGAAAATCCCATAATAAAAAATGAAAAGAGCTAGAAGTGTTCTCGAAAAAAAAGAATAACATGGAAAAAAAAAGTATATTAATAAAAGCATAAAAAGGGGCATAATATAAATTTACGTTATAAACCTCCACTAAGCGCAAGTTCAACATCATTATGATGAACAAAAACAAAATAGATATAGCGCCTCCATAAACTAAAATTAACGTTAATGCTAAAAATTCAGCGCCCAATAATAAAAAAACGAAACCGCTTAAAAAAAAAACGCCTACTAAACAAAGTAAACTTACAATAGTGCTTTTTGAAAAAATAATGAAAAAAGATAAAGCTATAATTAAAAACAATATAACATACAAGTAATTCATACTAAAAAATTTTTTTTTTTTTTTTTTTTGTTATTTTGTTTTGTTGCCTATAAAAGAAGAAGTAATTTATCACATTTGCACTAGGGTAAAATGTTAAACTAATGTGCCTAAAAAAAGCACTAAATAAAAATTTTATTGCATTTCCACTGGAGCAAAAAGAGAAGTATAAAATGTTAATTATTAATATGCCTCTGCCGCAATGGCGCTTATTTAGAAGCATAGTTAAAGCCAACTTTTTAAGTTCTAAATGGATTAAAGGCAGGGCATAACACCAAATAGCCACAAAATATCAACGAGCAAGCATGAACTTTTTGTATTTATAAAAATTTAACCACCAATTTCTATTAAAGCCCAAGCCAATAAAAAAGCAATTTGCACTTCAACAGGAGTGAAAGCCAACGGAAAACATAATGCAATATAAAATAAAGATTCCATAATAACTTAAAAAATTTTAAAATCTATTCTTTTAAAACCCTAAACATGCAGGCTAATGGGCGCTCTTTCTAAGAAACATAGACGCTCTAGAAAGGCTTAACTAATTTTAATTACTTGGCCAGCAGGCCCCAGGCCTAATAAATTTATATTATTAGGCTATTTTTTTTTGTCGACTCCCTTAGATAAACATAAGGCTATGGGCGGGTCTACCTTGCTAGAGAAGCGTTAGGCGTAGCCTAGATAGCACAAAAGCCCTCTAATTTTTGCTTTTATAAAGGTTACATAAAGAATGTATAAGCAAGCAAAACTAAAGAAACGCCTATTTGTGCTTCTAATGGAAGTAAAGGAGCTATAGGTAGAGCCAGGCACACAGCAAAGATAAATAAATCGTTCATAATAGGGCAAATTTTTTAAATTTTTAGCCTAAGCAAGCGGGCTTATGTTTAAATGACATTTACAAAAGGCGCAAGCGCTCTACGAAAGAGCGGGCCTAATAAATTTATATTATTAGGCTATCTTTTTTTTGTCGGCTCCCATTGCCTTACTTGAGAAGCTTTAGGATAGCCTAGAGGGCACAAAAGCCCCTTTTTAAAAACAACCTTAAACTTTATTAATAGGGGGAAATAGGAGGTAAAGTGGTTGAAAAAGGGGCTAAAGGGGGTAGAGAAGGGAACACTAAAGCGAAAGCTACATACAATGCGGTACCTACTAAAAAATCTGTTGGGTTTAGAATAACACCAGGCGTAAACACATAAATCAAAAATAATATAGGAATAGCATGATCCATTAAAAAGGTAAAATTTCTTATCTATTATGGATTTAAATTGTGAAAAGCAGACTACTGTAGGGCGTTAGAGCCTTTTTAATAGGTTAACCAAATTTGTAACATAATTCAGGGCATGGTAAACCGCTGCGTTAAAATTTGTTTTTAGGCAGCTAAAATTGCTTAAAAACAAACTAGGCAGCTTGCCTGCTATGTTTAAAAATTTTACATTTATAAAAAAGCTATTGTAGCATAGTAAAGCAGTGCTGGATAGCAGCTTATCGTTAGCTAGCAAATGATGTATTAGCAAATGGTCATCAAAAAAAACTAAAAGGAGCTCCCTAAAAAAAAAACCAAAGCTGCTTTCCAATTTAAACAATAATTTTGCAAGAGAAGTGCTCACCTGCATGTAATTGCTACTTAGGTTTAGCATAAATAAGGCATTGGCCACAGCCCTTAAAACAAACCGGTTTGTTTGAATAAATAAAAATATTTTATGTTTGTACAGCACAAAATATAATAATAAAGAGTAATACTCGCTATAATTAAAAAGTATTTTTTTAAATAGCAAATTTTTAAAAGAATAAAGCGAAAGCATATTTTATTTTGTAACTAATATTTTCATAGACCTCAAAACGCCCAAAATTATTAAAAAAGATTTTTTTAAGCCCCCTTTTGGGAATTTAAAAATCAATAAATGAAGCAAATCTTTTAAATAAATGCAATTTATTGTTTTATCATTAAACCTATCAAAATGCAATATTTTAATGGTTTTGCTAAATTTTAGGGCCTTAATAGCGTAAGTTATGCTAAAATTATCAATAATAAATGAGAATGACCTATTCTCGTATATAAAAATTGACACCTTTATAACAAAATAGGAGGGCAATTTATTAGTCTGTTTATTAAATTCTTCACAAAATTTTACTGTATTAACTCCTAAATTGCCTAATATTGTGCCCAAAGGCGGGGCAGCTTCAACGCTTTGGGATTGCAAATATAATGTTTTTTTGTGTTTAATATCTAAACCTTCAAACATAGTGAAATGCTTTTATTTAATCTATTTTAGTAATAATGCCAGCGCCTATTGTTAAATTACCCTCGCGCATTATTACTTTTAGGCTTAAAGTTAAAGGGGCTTTTCTGTATAAATTGACAGAAAGCTCTGCAGAGTCCCCCGGAAGGATAAAAGGCACGTTTTCTGGGAAAATTAAACTGCCTGTTATATTGCAAGTCCTAAAAAAAAATTGAGGCTTATAATTGCTTGCAAAGCCAGTACTCCTTCCGCCCTCTTTTTTGCTTAATATATAAACTTTGCATATAAAATTGCTAGAAGGTTTGATGTAGCCTGCGTGCGTTAAAATATCACCACGTGAAACTTCTTTTTTTTTAATGCCCCTTATTAAAACGCCAACATTATCGCCTACCTCAGCAAAATCTAAAGATTTCCTAAACATTTCAAGCCCCAAGCATAACGTTTTCTGTATGATTTCCCCTACTAAGTCAAGCTCGTCATTAACTTTAATAACGCCTTGCTCTACTTTCCCAGTGACCACAGTGCCGCGCCCACGAACAACTAAGCTGCCTTCTACAGATATAATTAAAGGCAAATCTAAATGGCGAACGGGCTGTTTTATGTAGCTATCTACATGGTGCATCAGAGCTTCTACAGATGAAGTCCCTATTTCGCTAGGCGTGGATTCTTCCAAAGCGGCCCTAGCTGATCCTTTGACAACAGGCAAATCGCCAGGGAAGCCATATGACTCTAGTAACTCAAGAACTTCTAGCTCAACAAGCTCTTTAACATCGCCACTCATTCTTAAGTCAACTTTGTTGATATAAACAACCATGTAAGGTATCCCTACTTCTTTAGCCAGAATAACATGCTCCCTAGTTTGCACTTGAGGGCCATCATTAACAGCCACAACCAAAATAGCGCCTTCCATTTGAACAGCACCTGTTAGCATATTTTTAATATATTGTTGGTGCCCTGGGCAATCAATATGAGAATAATGCCTTAGTTCAGTTTCATATTCAACGTGCGCTGCGTTAATAGTTATGCCCCTTTCACGCTCTTCTAAGCAATGATCTATATCAGAATAGCCTTTGAATTGCGTGTTGCCTATGCCGCTAAGGACCCTAGTTATAGCCGCAGTTAGCGTGGTTTTCCCATGATCTACGTGGCCTATTGTGCCTATGTTGCAATGAGGCTTAGTTCTCTCAAATTTTAAAACTTTTTTAGCTAACATACCTTAATTTGCAATTTAACGTATTTGCTGAAAGTGTTTGCGTATTGTGAAAGGCGTAAGATATGAGGCAATTGAAAAAGGAATAAAGAACTTTCATAAGCTCTTTTATTCCTTTTAACTTCATTATAGCTCGATTTTAACAAGCTTAAAATTTTTGGAGGCGCTATATTTTTGTTGGTAAGGAAAGGAAAACCTTCTGTTAGCCAAAAATTTTCCCTTCAAGTAAAAGTTTTATCTAAAGATGAAGAACTAGGCCCTTTTTTTGCCCCTCTTACAACTTTTATTTTCACATAAACATGCTTTAAACCTGTTGAGGAGCGGGAGCTTAGGGGTGGTGATAGCCATTCCATTAATCACAAGGAACTAAACGCCCTATAAGCTAAATTTATGTTTAACTTCAAAAAATACGTTAACGTTAAAAATATGTTTTCATTGTCTAAAAAGAAAAATAAAAAAGCGCTCTTGCGCAACATTTTATATATAACGTAAAATATTAGTATTAAAGAAGAAGAAATTAAAAATTCCTCATTAAACAAAACAAAGCCAAAAAACATAAAATATAAAAACAAAAAGAACACCGCAAGCGTTATAGAGTTTTTAAAAATCATAGTTAAGCTTAATCTATTCTTTTAAAACCCTAAATATGCAGACTAATGGGCGCTCTTTCTAAAAAGCATAGACGCTCTAGAAAGGCCCTAATAAATTTTAAATGCTTAGCCAGTAAGGCCCCTTTTGCCTTCATTTATGGCAATAAAGGCACTCTTTGCAAAAAGTTAAACCTCTAGAAAGAGCGCCTTCCTCCCTCCCCACAGGCCCACAGGCCCTACAAATTTTTATTGTTTAACCTGCAGGCTCCCCATGCCATAAATTTAGCAAAAAGAGCTACCGCTCTAGAAAGGCCCTAATAAATTTTAATTATTAGGCTATCTTTTTTTTGTAGGCCCTTACTAAAAAAACAAAATTGTTTTAAGCAGCATAGGATTAATACCAAAAAGGAGCACTAAGAAAACAAAAAAAGAAAAAATAACGAATTCTAAGCGTATGCAATCGCAATAATATCTGATGAACCAAGCGCTTAGAGTGCCAAAAAAAACCCTAGAGAAAAAAAAGAAAGAATAGATAAGGCTTAAAATCATAGGGAAAATAGATAAAACCAAAATGAAGTTGCTATTTTTGAAAATGCTAGAAATGATTAAAATTTCGCCTACAAAGTTAAAAGTCCCAGGGAAGGCAAAATTTGACAAAATGGTGATGAAGTACATAGAGGAAAAAATAGGCATTAGGAGGGCTAACGCTCCATAATAAAATAAATACCTAGTTTTGTACCTGTCGTATAAAACCCCTATGCCTATGAACAAGGCGCTAGAGGTAATTGCGTGGCCTAACATAAAAAAAAACATTCCGCTTAGGCCCAATATATTATCGCCAAAAAAGCCAAACAAAGAAAAATTAATATGAGCTATAGAAGAATATGCTATTATTTTTTTCATATCTTGTTGGTTTAAAGCTATAATGGAAGCTAAATTAAACCCTAAACAAGCTAAGATTCAAATAAAGCACAAAACATCATCTATTACAACATTAATAAAGCTTAACAATAACCTAGCCATAGCGTAAGTGCCTAATTTTAACAAGACCCCTGCCAAAATCACAGACCCTGGGGTAGGCGCCTCTACATGTGCTTCAGGCAATCATATATGCAAAGGTATTACAGGTATTTTAACAGCAAAGCCTATAAAGAGAAAAAGTCATAAAAGTAACTGTTTGTCATTAAATAAAAAAACGTGCCAAAAATAAAAAAAAGAAGAGGACCCTTTGCTAGAATAAATGCTTAAAAAGCTAATTAACATAAAAATGGAGCCATATAAAGTAAACAAAACTAGTAAATTAGATGCATGTATTTTCCTAAACCTGCTGCCCCAAAAATTTATTAAAAGCATCATAGGTATAATTATGCCCTCAAAAAAAATAAATAATAGAAAAAAATCTAACACTATAAATATGTTTATTAGCAAAAACAAAGTAATAATAAGGCACAGCGAATATAAATAAATGTTGTAGGTTAAAAACCAATACATCAAATAGCATATAGTTACTAAAAAAACACACAAAATAACAAAATATATAGATATGTTATCAACGCCTATGACATATGAAATTTGTAACATTTTCAAAGCATATATCTTTAATATAAATTGATACCATAAAATAGATGAGTTATATATGCATAACATATAAAAACCCCCTAGCAGAGCCAAAAGAAGCAAAAAATAAGTTAAAATTCTTAATTTAGTAACCCAAAAAACAAAACAAAAAAAAGCAAAAAAAAACAAAAAAAAATTGCACGCTATAAACATTTTGCTAGGGGCTAAAATGTAAAAAGCTACATAGCTAATATGCGTGGTTAAATAATTAAGCCATTTTGCTTTTAGATAAGAAAATAGCAAAGAGTAACGAAGCTTTGCTCATGGAAGATATCAAATGAATTTCCATTTAAAGATTAAATACCACTTATAAAGTGGTGTAAAGATAGGTGTTAGGAAGAATATAATCATTTTTAACACAATAGAGTGGCCAAATAGGCTATCATATAACCAAGACAAAGCTGAAAATAACCAAGACAAAGCTGAAAATAAAGACTTAAATGTAAACAATTGATAGATCATAAGACCTATTTTAACAGCGCAATAATTACCAAAATCAAAAAAAATAGAGAGGGAATAGTCAAAGCTTATTTTGGCATGATATTGTATAAACTTAACAAAAAAAAGGGAAAAATTAGGCACGCTATTAAAGCATTTAGTATAAAGGGTCCTTCCCTCAATAGTTTTAAATATTTCAAAGCGCTTAATAATAATAGTTTTAAATATTTCAAAGCACTTAATAATAATAGTTTTAAACATTTCAAAGCACTTAATAATAAAAAGCTTGGCGTTGTTCAATAAATAGGCGTTAAACTCAAGATGGCTATAAATGCCATCAATAAATGTGTTAATTAAAGATTTTAATTTTCGTTTCATTTTTTAATAAAAAATTAGTAATAGAAAAACGCTTCAGACCAATAAAGCCAGCGATAAGGGCAATATAACTTTTCAACTAGTAGCATCAATTGATCGTACCTATACCTAGGTAGGCTTGCCCTAACTCAAACAAAAAGAAACATAAAAAAAATTAATTTTATAGAAAACCAAAGCCACCCAGGCACCCAATACA
>Ga0307503_10000168_pt1 | contig 21978 bp, 31 predicted proteins | sample 17_S_MG_FD_194514 | JGI IMG/M metagenome (GOLD analysis project Ga0307503, IMG submission 194514) | Soil microbial communities from Populus trichocarpa stands in riparian zone in the Pacific Northwest, United States - 17_S | ecosystem: Environmental > Terrestrial > Soil > Riparian zone > Trees... | reverse complement strand
AAGGACAGACAATCTTTTTGGCGTCGCGACGCGCCAGCTTGGCAAACTTTTCCTGCTTGTCGCGACTGCTGAATTTGTAAATCACAATCCACACATTACCCGCCGACATTTTGGTGACCAACGTACCGCTTAAAATAGTCGCCATGTCTTCCAGCCTTTCGTAGTCGGCCAAGCTGATGATGCACACTGCGATGCCCAGGGTGTAGTGGTCTTCTTCGCCTACGGCGCCGCCGTGCCCGTTCATGGGCAGCGGTAGCCCGTTCAGGGCTGCATAGACGCGCGGATGCACCTTCTCCGCATACTTGCCTTCAAGATTGTTGCCGACTGTGTTCCAGCCGCTGAAGCCGATGGAGCGCGCGGCGCCGTTCAGATTGTTGCCGCTTATCTTCACAAGCTGCACCAGATCGGCGGGCAGCTTGAGGGTTACGGTCTTGCCCTTGGGGTTTTTGAATTTGTAGGTGCCCATCTTCTTGTTCCAGGGCGGTATCACAACAGGCGGCTTCTCGACTTCGGCCATTGTTCTTTTCTCCGTGGTGATAGGCGACGGGCCGCTGTTCAAAGCGGCTTCAATCCTGAACCTTTGTGCGTCGCTCATTTCAATAGTGCCGTCCGCAATTCTGGCGATGGTGGTGGTGCCGGTCTTACTGGCATGCGCCGCCCCCACGCGGCTGCCATGCTGCAAAATAAGCTGCCTTAGCAGCGGCGGGCATTTCGGGCTGATTTTTATGTCCTTCGGTATTCCCTTCGGCATTTTTATTTCCTTGGTTCTTTGGCGATTGATCCGTCTTCCATGATGATGCCCAAGCGGGCGCCCGCCGCTTTGATCACAAAGCGCATGGTGATGGTTTGCGGGTTGCGTGTCGGGCCGTAAAACCAGGCCCAAATCGTGTGATAGGAAACCCCTGACCGCTCCGACAGAAGTCGAATTTGCGCGGGGCTGATGTTGCCGCTTTGCTGCAAAATGGTTTGGAGTTGCCCAATGATCGGGTCTTTCTCCTTCCCTTCCAAATAAAAACGGTAGTCCTTGGTTTTTTTGGACATGCGTCCCCCTGGCAAATACAAAATGTATTCGCCCGTACCGTACACATTTCAAGGCAAAGGGACAAATTTTCTGGGTTAGCAGTGGGTTAGCCGTATTGGACCTAAAGACCATTGACAAACTGGCAAAAGGCGGGGGCGGGTTGCTAAGACCCGCCCCCTAATGCGCCAGCGGCCTTGCAGAACGGAGGGTCCGCAAGGCCGCACAGGCGCATGTTTAAAGCCCGCTAATGCTGCCTAGCACGACACCGGCCACAATCAACAGCAGGGCCAGGGCCAGCCCGCGCCAGGGGGATGTTTCATTTTGGGGCATGGTGGTTCTTCAAGTTTGAATAGCGTTGTTCACGCCGCTACCCCCCGTTGTCCTTGCTCGCGCGGCCAATGAGAAAGCCCATAGCGGTAAACATGGCATACATGCCCCAATGAAAAAGACTAACTGACATGGTGGTTTTTCTCCTGCGGACATTAGCGCCCGTATGGGCCGCGCCCTTAGCGACGCGGCCCAGGCTGGTGCTAGAACGCGGTCGGCCCGCCTTGCTGTGCTGTCTTGGCCTTGGCGGCGGCGCCGTTGGCGTGCCCCTCTTGCCAGCAGCGCCACAGGCTAGAGCCGCGCGTGTAAGGGCATAGGCGCGTCGGGGCGCCGCAGCGGCCCACATGCCAGCCCATGCCATAGGCCGCGCGCTCTGCTTTGGTCATGCGTCACCTTTGGGGGTTGTGCGTGCCCTGGCGATAGCAGCGTTCGCCCTAGCGATAGTGGCGCGCAAATCGTCGTCGTCCACATCCACGCTATAGAGCTTCAATTCATGCAGCGTATCCAGCAGCGCGGCAAACACTTCAGGCCCAGCCGCGATAAAGCGCGCGGTATTGCCTGGGCGTTGGCGTTTGGCGTCAATGGTGGCGACAATTGAACGGTCTAATTCCATCACATAATGCAGCCCGCCAGGGTGGCGGTCCCACATCCAATCTGTAGGGGCGGTCATGCGTCACCCTTGGCTTTGGTGATGGCGTCGCGCAAGGCGTCCAATGCGTTCAACATACTGTCATAGTCGGCGGCATCGGCGCAGGAGATGCAATCTACAGCCGCCGCCAGCAGATCAGGCGCCGCACAGATCAGGCGCGCGTCAGCTTCGTTCTGTGGCGTGCGTTCGCCTATTTCGCAGATGCCGTCACCGTCCACGTTTTCATCGCTAGACAAGCGGATAACGGCAAGCGGTAGGGTGGCGTCAGGGTCAATAATCCAAGGCCCTGGTGTGTGTGCGTTCATGGTTTTTCTCCGTATCGGCAGGATTGCCGCCAATGCCCAGGGCGTGGCGCCCTGGGCATTAACTCCAACCCTTAGAGCGTGGCGCGCGAAGCCAAGGCGTCGCTGATAGCCCCCACGCGGTTCATGTGATCAACAAAGGCAACCCATTCCACGCGAATATCGGCGGGGTAGTTATTCTGCGTCCAACCGGGGCGCCGCGTGTATTGCGGATGATCGCGCCAGAACGCCGCGCGAAGGTCGGGTTGATTGGTGATCATTTGTACACCGCGATGCCGTTGGAATAGGTGCAGTCAATGTCACGGCCCATAGGCAAATCATCAGGCCGCAGGATGTACAGCGCGGCGCCGCGCGGGTCGCCTTGGATGTAGGAACGGAAGCCGGGATAGCGTGCCAGGATCGCGGCCAAGCGCTTCTTAGCGCCCTTCTCACGGTCAGGAATGGGCGTGTAGGACACGGCGCCCCTGTGCGGGTGGTATTCGCTAAAAGGCTTGCCGTCTTCGTCATGCTCAAAGGTTTTCACACCGTCCTTTTTGACAAAGGCGCCGCGCGCAATCGTCCACGACGCATGGTCGTTTCCGTCGCCGCACTCAAGTTCGTGCCAGCGTTGCAGCGTCATGGAAATGCGCCGCAAGGCGTGCGCATCATCCCAACTAATGCCCGCGCTCAATAGCGTGGGGATGCAGGTATTTTTCATTTTTCGCTCCGTGGTTTTTGCTGGAATTATTTCCAGCACGGCCTAGCAGCCGTCAAAGCCCAGGGCATCGGGCGCCCTGGGCTTTAGCTGTGGCTAGGAAATGAAAATCTTGCCGCAATCGCCTTCATAGGCCCACACTTCGCCAAAGCTTTTGGCGCGTGCGGTCAAGGCTTCGCCCAGGGCGCCGTCTAATTGCTTGCGGTCCCAATAGCCGACACCGTGACCGTTGCGGGTAAACCAATAATCGCGCCCCGCCTGGGTGGCGTCATAGTCGCGGGTATAGGCTTCGGTTAGCAGATCAGCCGCCGCCATTTGAAAGGCTTCACAGGTGGTCAGGATTTCGCCCAGGGTCGCGGGGTCAAGATCGCTAAACCCTTTGTCGCCAAGTTCTTCCTCACAGGTGAAAAAAAGCGCTTCTATGTAACCCTGAATAAAGGGGTCTAGAGCGGCAAAGCGCTCATCTGAGTTTCCCGGTAAAATAAATTCTGGCATGGTGGTTTTTCTCCGTAGTGGTTGCAAACTGGTATCCAGTTTGCCGGTCTAGCAACCGTCAAAGCCTGGGCAATGTGCCCAGGCTTTAGCTGTGGCTAGGCTGTGCGGGCGATCACATGGGCGCGGATGTGTTCGGGCAGATCAAGCCAAGCCACATGCTTTCCGCATGCCGCGCGATTGGCGCTAGGCATTTCGCCCCATTGTGAAAAGCCTTGTGGATGCGTGGGCGCGTCACTCATGGCGATATAGGGCACATCGCGACCCATATAATCGCACCAAAAAGGGGCACCGATTAAGACCGTATAGCGGTCGATTGTTTTGGCGCCGTTATCGTAGCAAGCCAGAATGTGGGCCGGTGCGCCTTTGGAAAATTGGGCACGGGATCGCTTGGGTTGATAGGCCATCACTGCGCGCCCGTCACAAGGTCGAAGCCATAAGACAGGGTAGCCACAACGCCAAGCAACAGGGCATAGGGCGCCATCAGGGAAGCCAGCAAAGGCGTATAGCCGGGATCACTGGCACAAAGCACCATTGCAGAAATGGCGACACAGGCCGCAATCGCGATGCTTCCAAAGGCTTTGGTATGGAATGACATTTTGTATTCTCCGTAGTGGGTTGCAAGCTGTTCATCAGCTTGCCGGTCTAGCAACCGTATAGACCCAGGGTGCGAGCCTGGGTCTAGGCTGTGGCTAAAGGTGGCGAAGCTTGGGGCGCGGGACACTGTAGTTTTTGCGCGCTTCTGCAATGGCGCCTTTGATCATGTCATGGAAATAGGAACCGCAACGCGCGGCATTGCCCTGGGCTGCATATTCGCGGTTCTGTTTGCCAACTTCGCGATGGTCAATAAAATCTGATGCGTTTTCGTGGATAGAACCGCCCAGATAGTCGGCGCCGATTTCATTGCCGCTAGTCAGATCATAAACCGCGACCTTGAACAGATAGGGCGTCCACAACCCGCTTTTGATATTGGCGCGGGTTTCGCCAGTGTCGTCAAAAGACAAATCGCAGTCGTCGTCATAGGTCGCTTCAAGCGCGACGCGGAATTGCGCGGTCTTAAATTGCCAAACAGTTTCAAAACGCATTTTAGTTTCTCCGTGGGTTGCGCCATGACTACCAGGGCGCCGGTCTAGCAACCGTATATCCCGCGCCACATTGGACGCGGGATAGGCTGTGGCTAGGCTTTAGCTTTGGCGCGCGGTTTGAAAGCCTTCAGGCCTTGCATGACGGTATAGGAAGAAACCGAAGCCTTCACATGCCGCGCGCCAGTGTCCTTAGAAGTCCAGATGGTCAGCACATAACCCAGGGTGGACACATAGCCGTTATCGCCTTCGTTCGGGTAGGCAATCGCGGCGCTTCCTTTCATGTGCGAAATCAGGCTTTCGAGGGGATAGGCGGCTGCGTGCGGGTTTAAGGCGCGGATTGCTTCGGCAGTCTGGGTCAATTCGCTATCGTCAAAAATGAACACTGGTTTTTTCTCCGTGGGTTGCACGCTGATATTCAGCGTGCCGGTTTAGCAACCGTCAAAGCAGCGCCACAAAGGACGCTGCTTTAGCTGTGGCTAGTCCTTCGCGATGGTCAGGGCATTGTCACGCGCCCAAGCCTTCAGCGCTTCGGCTGCTTTGAGATATTCGCCGCGCTTGAACTTGATGCCAGTGATTTCAGTCGCAGCCGCCAACATATTGGACGGCGTATAGGCGCGGTTCGCCTTCATGCCAGTGTTTGCGTACAGCTTCAGCGCCGAAGCGATGACAGTCGCGCGATAGATATTCACGCCCAAGGGGCCGCTGAAGATGGTGCCGCCTGCGCCGCTCTGGATGGAATTGGTAGTCATTTTTTATTCTCCGTCAGTAGGTTAGGCCGGTTTAGCGTCCGGCGGAATGTTGCGTTAGAATAGCAACAGTCCTTCACTACCAGCCGGGAATACAAATTGTCAAAACAAATAATTGTTCGCGAGGAAGGCGACAAATCCGTACACGGAGAGTTGACGGAGAAACAGGCTGCTTTTGTTCGCGAATTTGTCAGGGGCGAACATTCTGGAAAAGTGAAGCAAAGCACTATTGCAGCCGGTTATAGCGCAGCGACAGCGGCGGAAATCGGTTGGCGGTTGGTTCGCCTTCCTCACGTAAGCGCTGCAATAGACGCGGCATTGCGTGAAGAAATCGGCGTTCAATTAACTGCGCAAGCTATTGGTGTGATGCGTGAAATCATTGGCGACAAAGCAGCGCCGCTCAAATTGCGCGGAGATATTGCGTCACGCATTGTCGAATACTCTGGCATTGTGGACCGCGTGCGAATTGAGAAGGCGCGCAGCACAGGCTTAGAAGCTTCCCAGGCGCCGGGAGTAAAAAGCCTGGGGGAAATGACGCGCGCAGAATTAGAGGCTGTGTGCCATCAGGGCGCCGCTATCCTTCAGGCGGCTGCGGCGTTGCCTTCACCTGGGCAGACCATTGATGCCCAAGTTAATGCCCAACCTGAGAAGACAGCAGCCGAATAGCGTAACCGCTACAAAGGCTTAACCCGACTGTTGCCTATCTAATCTAGAAAGGGCGAAGCATTTCATTGGGTTTTCTGGGCATCTACTACAGATGTCTGATCCCGACCCGACCCCGCCCCTTACCGAAATCCCCGCCCCTACCCGCGTCACCCGCGCTCGCCCGCGTATTCCCTATTCGCCCCCCTCGCCAAATTTTCACCCCCACCCCACTTATCAGGCTACATTTTGTATTTGTTGCGCAACACCCGCAACATGCCCTACAACCCTTCCCGGTCAGCCTTGGGATTACCGGCCCTGTGTGTGCTTCCCAGCCCAAACAAGCCCTTCCCATTCCAGGGCTGACCGCCCCTAATTTGGGAGAGGCACACACTCCAAATGTCTAGCCCTCCAACCAAATATCTTCGCTATTTCGATTTCACACAGTACGCCACGACCAATCCTGAAAAGCCCTTGCCGGGGGCATCAGTCGATCAGGAACTGAACCGGCTTCTCGCCACAACCACCCAGACCATCGACCGTCTCGCTTTAATTCAGCGCGATGACGGCGGGCTGCGGGATGTCATCGGCACATCGAATTTGGCTGATGGCGCCGTCACCACTCCGAAGCTTGCCGATGGCGCGGTGACAAATCCCAAGATCGCGGATGGCGCGGTCGGGCCATCCAAGATCGCGGCTGGCGCGGTGGTTCACTCTCATATCGGTGTCGCGGCGGTCGATGGCTCCAACATCGCCAACGACAGCATCAACAGTTCAAAGATAGTCGATGGCTCCATTGCCACGGTCGATCTGGGTGATGGCATTGTCACTTCGGCCAAACTCGCGCCATCGCTCGCCCTGGCCGGTGTGCCGACAGCCCCAACCCCCAATACCGGCGACAACACCACCAAGCTTGCCACCACGGCTTTTGTGGCGGCATCAATGAGTGCGGCAGGGATGATCACCGAAGCGCCAAACGATGGCGCTCTTTACGGGCGGCAAGCCTTGGGCTGGCAGCTTGGCGTCAAGCTGGCGGGCGATGTGATGACCGGGCCTTTAGTTCTCCCGGCTCTAAAGCTGGGTGGCAGCACAGCGGCTTTCGCCGCGCTCAAATCCAACGGCCCCGAATTGCAAGCGCGGCTCGCGGACGACAGCGGCTTTGCGGCGCTGGCATCTGCGGCCCACAATCCCGGCGCGAACATTCTTTATGACTTGGGCACAGCAGCCCTGCGCTGGAAAAAACTATTCGCCAAAGACGCTGACTTCAGCGGTGATGTAAATGTGACCGGCAGCATCACCGGCAACTTCCCCGGCGTGCCGAATAAAAATCTGGTTATCAACGGCGATTGCGTGGCGGATCAGCGGCGGTCCTATGTCCAGACCACCATTGGCGGCGCTGGCGCGACGAATGGTTGGATCGCGGATCGCTGGAACGCTTACGCCCGGTCCCTGACCGATAACCTCTCGGCGGATATTCAGTGCTATCACGCCGGAGCGCCAACCCCTTATATGCTGCGCTATCTCGTCAACACCGCCGCCGTGCCGCCCGATGTGACGGATTATTCCGGTATCCAGTATTGCGTTGAAGGCGTTGATTTTGCCGAAGCGTTTTTTGGCTATGCCATCGCAAAGCCGATCACAGTTAGCTTTCTTGTCAGTTCCAACATTGTCGGCACCTTTGGTTTGTCTTTCGGTAATGCCGCTGGTGATCGCTATTACATGGCGAGTTACACCATCAATGTGGCAAATGCCATTGAGCAAAAGAGCGTCACCATCCCCGGCGATATGGCGGGGACATGGCTTGACGCCTCCGGTCGCGGCTTGCGGGTCTGGTGGGATTTGGGCTGCGGCGCGAACAACAACCGGCCAGCCTCGGCGGGCGCCTGGGCGGCGTCGGGCGCGGGCTTGGCTGTCGGCTTGCAGGGCGGCGCGCGGATTTGGGGGGCGGCGGGAAACAAGTTTCATCTTGGGAAAGTCAAGATCGAGATTGGCAACGTCGCCACGCCTTTTGTCGCGGATACGTTTGTTACCACGCTCGCCAAGTGCCAGCGTTATTTCTGGAAGTGGTTGGCCGGACAGTCTTACGCCGAACTCGGCGTGGCGACGTTCATCAATTCCAATCAGGCTTATATGGTGCTGCCGTACCCGGTGGTGATGCGCAATTTCCCGGCGCTTCAAGTTGCCGGGACGTTCCGCTTTGTCAATGGTGGCGGTGGTTCGGCGGCGACCCCGGCCCTGGCGGGCGGCGAACAGAGCCAGCATGGCGCGGGCTTGGCAGTAACCACGGTGGGCGGCTTTACCGCCAACACATCGGGGTTTGTTTCGGCCAATAATAATGCGGCGTCCTCTCTCTCCTTTGATGCGGAGTTGTAGCGATGCACAGCTATGTCATTGCCAATGTCGGCGGGCCGTTTCGCATTGTGACGCGCGATGACGGTTGGAGCCTCCCGCTTTCGATGGAAGATCGCTTCACCCGGCGCTTCATCTGGGAGTGGATGAACGGCGCCATCGCGGTCAACCAGAACCACCAGCCACGGCCCTACACGGCGGCGCGGCTCGCCCAGCTTGGTCTTGAACCCGTCCTTGTCGAACCGGAAGTGGTTTAGCCATGTCCAGCCCTCCCACCAAATATATCAAGAGCTACGACTACGCGGCCACCCCGCCGCTGAATGTCGATTTCGACCGCGTGAAGGTGACGACCGATCAAACCATTGATCGTTTGGCTCTTATCCAAAGAGATGACGGCGGGCTGAAAGATGGTCTGATCACCACGGCGTCGCTGGCCGATGGCAGTGTGACGGAACCGAAACTTGCCGATCTTTCGGTCAGCACCCGCACCCTTCAGGATTTGAGCGTCACCACGCCGAAATTGGCCGATGCCAGTGTGACGACCGCCAAGCTTGGGATCAATTCGGTCGATAGCAACCGGCTCGCGCCGCTCTCCGTGCAGACCGGCCACATTCTGGATTTCGCGGTCACGACCCCCAAGCTGGCCGATGCCAGCGTCACGTCTTCCAAGCTGGGACCGTCACTTAATTTGACCGGCGTCCCAACCGCGCCCACCGCTATCACCGGCACCAACACCACCCAGATTGCCACGACAGCCTTTGTCGCCGCTTCGATGTCGGCGGCGGGCATGATTACTGAAGCGCCGAATGACGGCTTGCTCTATGGGCGCTTTGCCCTGGGCTGGCAGCGCGGCGTTGCCCTGGCTGGCGACGCCATGACGGGGCTGCTGCTGCTGTCGGCTGATCCCGCCGCGCCGTTGGGGGCGGCGACGAAACAGTATGTCGATGCGGCGGCGCTGACCCTTTCCACCGGCAAAGTCTCCAAGGCTGGCGACACCATGACGGGCAATCTCGGCATTGGCCGCGCGCCAGATGCTTGGGACGCGGGCAACAAGGCGCTTGTCCTTGGCGCGGCTGGCTCAGTCTTTGGCGCGGTCGGCAATGCGGGCGTCTTTCTCGGCTCCAATCTTTATTATGACGGCGCGAACTGGAAGCTGATTTCAGCCGGTGGCGCGGGCATGAACGGTAGCGGCGGCGGGACGTACACTTGGTACACCGCCCCCGCTGGCGCGGCGGGCGCGAACGCGGTGCTGACCGAACGGCTGCGGTTGGACATTAACGGCTTTCTCGGCGTGGGCGTCGTGCCAGCGGCATGGGGTGCGGCGTACAAGGCTCTCCAGCTTGGCCCCACGGCGGCGCTGTATGCCAGCAACGCGGGCGGTCAACTTGTCCTGAGTTCCAACTCATATTTCAACGGCGCAAGCCATATCCGGCAATCGGCCAATCCGGTTTCCGCTCTCAGTCTCGATGCCGGGCAATTCCTTCTTTATTATTCGGCCACAGGCGCGGCAGGCAGCGTCGCTCCCTTTACCGAAACCTTGCGAGTGGACACCAACGGCCAGCTTTACAACACGGCATCGCGCGGCAGCAAGCGCCACACCACCAAGGATCACGTTGCCGCCAACAACCAAGTCACCGCTTTCAAGTGGCCGATTGAGCTTTCTAATTTTTCTTGCAGCGTTCGCGTCAAGGTGACGGCGAGCAACGATGACGGCAACACCGGCTATACCAGCGTGTACCGGGAGATTGTCGGCAATTATTCCTGCTTTGCGGGCGCTATCGTGTTTGCTGGCATGATCCAAGTCGCGCATCACCCGCAAAGCGTCAATGCCGGTGTGTGTGGGATCAATGTCGCGGTTGGCTTGGTGCAAAGCCCGCCCGGTCAAATGAACCTGACAGTCACGCCGCTTTCCAGCGGATCGACGGGTATCTCCACGGCGCGCATTACCTGTTCGATGGAGCTTATCGGCATTGATGATTACCAGGCCATTCAGGCTTTCACGGGGAGCGCGTAATGCCAACCATTAAAATCCCCAATGCCGCGCAAGCCGCCGACAAGGTTTATCTGGTGGGACGTCTGACGCCGATCCCGCCCGATGATGTGGCGGCGGAAATGGCCGTGATCCACACCGAACGCGGCACGGGCGCGCACTGTGGCTGTGCCGCCTGTGTTGAGCAATTTGGCGATGATTTTCAAACGGAGGATTTCCCCGATGCAGCTAAAGTTTGACCTGTCGCTGGACATGACCAACACAATCATGGAAGCGCTGGCGGGCACGCCCTATCGCACGGCGGCGCCGATCATTGCCGAACTACAGAAGCAAGCCGCGCCGCAGATGCAGCCGCAGCTTGTCCAGACCGAAGGGCCGAAGGCGGAAGATGGCGCTGGCTGACGCCAACATCGTACCCGGCGAAGTCTCGCCCGAACTCGCTTTAACAGCGGCGCGGCGGATGCTGGCGTGCATGAAGGCCAAGGACGAACTTATTGAGTTCGTCCGGCTGATGATGCCCGACCCCAACGACCCGGATAATGTCTTGCTGTCGCGCTATGACGCGCAGCATTTTCATCGCCTTCTTGCCGAAGCCTTGGAGCAATTGGAAAAAGGCGAGATGCCCCGCCTTATCATCATCATGCCGCCGCGCCACGGCAAATCTCAACTCGCAAGCTGGGCTTTCTTGGCGTGGTACATGGGCCGCAATCCGTTCAACTCTGCAATCTTGGCGTCCTACAATGAAGAACTTGCCACCGAAGCCGGATCAAAAGTCCGCGAGTACATGCTTTCCCCAATGTACCGCCAAGTTTTCCCCGGTTGTCATTTACGCAAGGGGTCAAAAGCAGTTGACAGGCTTCAGACCCTTGAAGGCGGCATTGCCGCGTTTACGGGGGTGGGTGGCACTATCACCGGACGAGGCGGCGACGTTCTTGTTGTCGATGACCCGATGAAGGGCAGCGCTGATGCTGACAGCGCCGGTCAAAGAGACAAGGTTTGGAAGTGGTTTTCGTCCGATCTGATGTCGCGCATGATGACCGACATGGGCGCGGTCATCGTCATTATGACGCGCTGGCATGAAGATGACATCATTGGTCGCCTTACTGACCCTTTGAACCCTTTCTATAATAAAGACGAAGCGGCGACGTGGAAAATCCTGCACCTGACCGCCTTGGCGGAAGACGACGACTGCCTGAAGCGCAGTAAGGACACAGCCCTTTGGCCGCAGCGGCATAATGAGAAACGCCTTTTCGCAATGCGGCGGCTCAATCCGCGCGGCTTCAACGCGAATTATCAAGGCCGACCGACGCCGGAAGAAGGCGCGTTTTTCCTGCGCAACTGGCTGACGCCTTACCAGCTTAAAGACTTGCCAAAAAATCTAAGAATGTACGCCGCATCTGACCATGCCGTGGGGCTTAAACAGGAAAATGACAAAACCTGTTTGATGGTCGCTGGCGTGGATCAAGAAGACAATATCTGGATCATGCCAGACATTTTTTGGTCGCGTGCGGGCACGGAAATTGTCGTGGAACGCATGATCGACATGATGGATTTGCACAAGCCATTGGTGTGGTGGGGCGAGAATGATCACATTTTTAAATCTATTGGTCCATTTCTTTTCAAGAGAATGGCGGAACGAAAAGTCTATTGCACAGTCGAGAAGGTTTCAGCCGCCAAGGACAAGCGCACACGCGCACAAGCAATTCGCGGACGCATGGCGATGGGAAAGGTCCGCTTCCCCACATTCGCATCGTGGTGGTCGGAGGCTTTGGATGAGTTGCTTAAATTTGATCGCGCTGCTCACGACGATTTCGTTGATCCTCTCGCTCATTTGGGCATGGGCATTGGGCGTCTTGTAAGGGCGGCGAAGACGCCAGACCCGCGCAAGGCAGAACCGCCGTCCGGCACCTATGCCTGGATCAAGTGGTGCGGCCAAGCGGAGAAAGATGAACAGAAAGAACTGGAAGCGATGGGAGGCTTCTGATGGAAAACAATGAATATATAATTTTGGAAGACGTGTTGCAGACCCTTTACCACGCGCGCAAATTTATTGTCTCGCGCGAGAAGATGCACCCTGACGGTGTGAAGCTTTACGACGAAGCGACGGATAAGTTGAGCGCCTATCTGGAAGGCGACGCAGAGGCCGCGCAATGAACAACAAACATCTTGCCGTGCTTGAACGGGCGCAACAACAAATGAACTTTGCCACGCAGTTTATCGACACGCACCATCGCGCGATGAACGCGGCGCAGCAAGACAAGTATCTTGCCGCGCTGCGCGGCCTGGAAATTCTGGTGGCCGATCTGAAAGCGGAGGCCAGCGATGAACAACAAGCGTGAGTGGCTGTGCGGGCATTGCGGCAAATGGTGGGACGGAAGGACGATCCGCTGCACCCACCTTATCCCGCAAGCGCAAGGCTACCCCAAGAAGCACACGGTCTATAAGGCCAACGCAGCGGCAACCCGCGTCGTGCCAGGGCGGCGCCCATCGGTGCCCCCGCCCCCGCGCGACACCACGCGCCCGCCTTATGTCGTCGGGCGTCCCTACATGCGCGGCCACGGCAACCGTCCTGAACTGAAGGACAAGCTTCATGCGCCTGAATAACGCCTATCAAAGCCAAGCCTTCAAATGGGCCGTGATGATGGACGGCGAAATGGTGGAATTGTTTCGGACCCAGCTTTTGGCGATCCGCGCCATGTTGGTCTATCGCCGCAAGCACAAAGCCAACACCTTCAATGTCGTGTCGGTAAAGGAATTATTCGATGCCCAATGACAGCGACGACGATCTGCCGCTTGGCACGTCCGTCACGCCCAACGAAAGCAGCGAGAAAGGCAGCGGCTATGGCGGCGGCGACCAACAGGCTGGCATGGCCGATGTCATGCGCGAACCCGGCGAAATCCCCACCGAACGCAAAGAGTTGGTCAAAAAGCTGACCAAGGAGTGTCGCCAAGCTAGGAAGTTCTGGGAAGAAGATTTCAAGCGCATGAAGAAAGACGAAGACATGCTGCTGGGCTTGCAGTGGGAGGGCCAAGGCAAGCTGGAAGACAACCGCTATGTGGTCAATGTGATCCAGCGGCATGTGCAGCAGCGCACCGCAGCCATCTATGCCAAGAACCCGACCGTGGTTGCGCGCCGCAAGGAGATGATGGATTTCAAGCTGTGGGACGAAAATCAGGCGTCGTTCCAGATGGCCCAGCAGACTTTGCAAGCGGCCACGGCTGTCATGCAGGGCGCCCAGGCGGGCAACCCCCAAGCCCAGGGCGCCGCCGTGCAAGCGGCCCAGAACCCGGAAATGATGAAGGCGGTGCTGCAAGCCGAAGCGCTGATAGCCGACATCAACGAAGGCGCCGCGCGCAAAGCGATGAAAAATCGCATCTGCAAGACGATGGAACTGTATTTCAAGAATAAGGTGCTGTCGCAGCAGAACCCGCCGTTCAAGGCGATGATGAAGCAGTTGGTGCGTCGCACACTGGCGGCTGGCGTTGGCTACACCAAGCTGGGGCTGGTGCGCGAGATGCAGGAGCATGTGCTGTCGCCCGACGAACTGAAGGGCATGGCGACGATGACGGAACGCATGTCCCGCATCGAAATGCTGATGGCGGATTTGATTGACGACCCTGCCGCGATGGAGGGCTGCGCGTCCGAAAAGGAAGAACTGCGGCTGGCGATGGAAGCCATGCGCTCCAAGCCCAATGACGTGGTGCAAGAAGGCATTGTCTTCGATTTCCCCGGCGCGACTTCGATCATCCCCGACTGGCGCATGGTTCACCTTCAGGGCTTTGTCGGCTGCGATTTTGTCAGCGAGGAATATCTGTTCTCGATTGATGAAATCCAGACCATCTGGAAGGTCGATGTCAGCGGCAAGTGCAGCTTGTACAATGCCGACAATGTGGTGATGTCGCAGCCCCAGGACGGCGGCACCGACAGCGGCTATGGCAACGACCCCAAGAAGGGCCGCGCGTGCGTGTGGGTGCGCTACGACCGGCCCACCGGGTTGATGTACACAATTTGCGATGGCTTCCCCAATTTCCTAGAGGAGCCAAAGGCGCCGCCGCTGGTGCTGGAACGCTTTTTCCCCTGGTATCCGCTGGCCTTCAATCTCATTGAACATCACAAGCAGCGTTTTCCGCTGTCCGATTGCTTCTTGATGCGGCACGAACAGCGCGACATGAACCGTGCGCGCGAAGGGCTACGCCAGCATCGCATCGCCAACCGCCCGCTGACGGCGGTCGCCAATGGCATGCTGTCCGATGACGATGTGAAGAAGCTGGAAACCCGGCCCGCCAATGGCGTGGTGCAGTTGAACGCCCTGACGCCGGGGGCCAAGATTGATGACGTGCTTCAGGTTGTGAAGCACCCGCCGATCAACGCCGACTTGTACGATGTCACGCCGCAGTTTGAAGACATCCTGCGCACGGTAGGGACGCAAGAAGCCAATTTGGGCGGCACGTCCAGCGCCACGGCCACCGAAAGCAGCATTGCCGAAAGCAGCCGGATGTCGGCGCTGCAATCCAATATGGACGATCTGGACGATCTGTTGACGGAGGTCATGCGCGATGCGGGAAAAGTGGCACTTGTCGAAATCGGTGCCGAAGAAGTCACGCGGGTTGTCGGCGTCGGGGCCGTGTGGCCCACGCTGTCCAGCCAGGACGTGGCCGATGAAATCTTTCTTGAGATTGTGGCGGGTTCATCGGGGCGCCCGAACAAGGCCGTGGAAGTCCAGAATTTCACACAGGCCGCACCGTTCCTCTTGCAAATTCCAGGGCTATCGCCCGAATGGCTGGGCAAGCAGTTGCTGATGCGGATGGACGACCGGCTGGATTTGACCGACGCCTTCATTGCCGGTCAGCCCAGCATCCAGACCATGAACGCCCTGCAAGCCAAGCCGCTGGGGGCTGGCCCAGCAGGGCCAGGGGCGGAAGACCCCAATGCCCAAGGCCCTGAAGGGGCTGGCAATTCTCCCCAGGGCGCCGACGCTGGCGGGGCGCTGGGGCCGCAGCCGCAGGGCTTCGGCGGTCCCGCCGCGCCCCCGGTCATGCAGTAAGGGCGCCGCATAGAATTTGCATAATCTGCCAGCGATTTGGGAAATCCGATGTTGCGGATGTTGCGCAACATCGGACACCCGATATAGGGTGGCCCAACTTTGAGGGCGCTAAACATGAGTGACCGGGGTTCGCCTTCCGATCACGCCGCGACTGACACCCCGCAACCGGCAGACGACGCACCGGCCAGTGCATCGCCGCAGGACGCAGGGCAATCGGGCGGTGACGACGCTAAATCTCCTGCTGATGATCCGTCACCATCGGCTGACAAGGGCGCTAAAAAAGACGACGACAAGCCTTCGCTGCTGGATGTTTTGAAATCCGCAGCCGAGTTGCCGGACGTTGATGGGAAGTCGCCCGACCCTGCGAAATCTGGGAAAGATACAGTCGATCCGGCGCATCGTGATGATGCGCCCGACGCGGGCGAGAAAGCCGACGCGCCGGACGACACAAAACTTTCGTTCCACAATCACCCACGCTGGCAAGAGGTCATCGGGCAAAACAAGCAGTATCGGGAACAGGTGAAAGCCTTAGAACCCGATGCTGACCAATTCCGTAAAATCAATTCATTCATGCAGGAACATCACCTGACGCCCAATGAAGTGGGCGACAGTTTTATTCTTGCGGCGATGATGAAGAACGGAGATGCCCGTGCCCTTCAGAAGCTTGACGAACTGCGCAGCAATTTTGCCCTGGCGATTGGCGAGGCTTTGCCCGCCGATATTCAGGACCGAATTGATGCCGGGGAAATCAGCGAAACTGCTGGCAGTGAATTGGCGAAGTCGCGCGCTGCGAACAAGCTTGCCGAAACCCGCGAAGCGGCACGGCAGGAAGAACAGCGCGTAGCCGAAGCCACCCGCACCCAATCAGCCCTGGCAAATGCACAAGCCAGCGCGGTTCAGGCGTGGGATGTGGATACAAGGAAGGTCGATCCTGATTTTGCAAAAAAAGAGAACGCGATTGGCATGTATGCGCGCGGTCTTATGCAGGAACACGGATTGCCGAAGTCCCCGGCTGAAGCTGTGCAGCTTATGAAAGCTGCCTACGCCAAAGTGAACAAGGATTTTGCCCAAGCCCTTCCCCCTAAGACCGCTGTCGCACGCTTGCCTGTCGCACCGTCCTCAAACGGCGCGAAGGCTGCACCCAAAAGCTTGCGAGAAGCACTAGAGCGAGCGGCGGCAATGTAACCGACGCGCCACCAATCTTCAGGTGGCGACCATGCCTTTTACAGCACCACAGTTGGCGAATATCGCCAACGCAGCGTTGGACTATTACATCAAGGGCGACGCTCTTGACCAAGCCGTGCAGGACAAACCTTTGCTGAACGCGATGGTGAAAGCACAGAAAACTTTCCCTGGTGGCAAGGGCAATATCTCAATTCCCGTCAAAGGGGACCGCACCACCACCATCATGGGCTACACCCACGATGACACGGTGACCTACCAGAACCCGGCGAATATCAAGCGGGTGATTTATCCCTGGAAGGAAATTCATGCGGGCATCACCTTCACCAACACCGAACTGAAAATCGACGGCATTTCCGTTGTCGATAGCATCAACGGCGCCGACACTGTTGAACACAGTGAACGCGAAATGACGGTGTTGACCGGCCTTCTTGCCGACAAACTGGATGACATGGCGAAGGGTTGGGCCGAGGGCTTTAACCGCATGTTGTGGCAGGATGGTACGCAGGATGCCAAACAGGTTCCGGGTATTCGCTCCATCGTGATCGACACCCCGGCTGTCGGCATGACGGGCGGCTTGGACCGCGTTGCCAATGTCTGGTGGCGCAACCGTGCGCTTGTTGGCGCGTCCAAGATTATTGCCAACAACACCACGCAGCTTCTGACGAAGACGCTGCGCAAGGAAGTGCGCCAGCTTCGCCGGTATGGCGGGCGTCCTTCCACCGCGCTGTGCGGTTCGCTGGCCCTGGAAAAGCTGGAAGGCGAACTGACGGAAAAGGGGTATTACACCGATAGCGGGTTTGCCAACATGGGCAAAAACGACATCGGCATTTCGTCCATCAGCATGAAACAGGTCGGCACTTTCCAGTACGACCCGACGCTGGACGATCTGGGCATGTCCGATTTCATCTTCCTGTTGGACCTGTCCCACATCGGTCTTCGCGTGATGGACGGCGAAGACAAGAAGACCCACACCCCCGCACGGCCCTACGACAAATACACCTACTATCGCGCGATGACTTGGACCGGCGGGATGACCGCTGACCAGCTTAACGCGCAGGGCGTGTATCAGGTCGGTTAAAACTAGGAGAAACCAGCGGGTGAAAGCCCGCTGGTTTTTTCGCAACAGAAAGAGCGTCACATGACACGCAAAAATGTTTCGGGCGTTCTGGCTGCTGCCGTCGCCAACAATGCAACCTTCAACGCCGCCTATCCCGCTGGCACGGCGCGCGGGGATTATTTCGGCGCCTACCAGCATCAAATCCTTGTCGGGCAATCCGCCTATAATGCGCCGAACAGAATTGCCTTGGTGTTCAATGCCGCCAACATCACCGTCACCAACAAGAGCGGCGGGGCGTGGCCGATTGGCGAAAGCTACACCTTGAGCCTGGATATTCCCGGCGCCGGGTCCGGCTGGCTGACCAATGACGGGCGCGCGGTCGCGCCCAAGGTGCAGGATTGGCCGACCGTCTATTTCAACCTGGGTTCGCCGCTGTTGATCGACCCAGCGGGCTTGCGCGTTGCGGCGGCTGTCGCCACGCCGACACTCAATCTACTGAAAACCAATCTGGACGTTCCGCGCAATATCACCATTGCGGCATCCGCCGATGTGACCGGCATTACTTTTGTCGTCAAGTCCAACGATGTGAACGGCTATCCGGTGACGGAAAATTTTGTTGGCGCGGGCATCGGCACCGTCACCGGCAAGAAGGCCCATTACACCAACATCACCATCACGCCGTCCGCAGCACCACCGGGCAACATCAGCGTGGGATGGGGCAGCCAGCTTGGCTTGCCCGCCTTCCTGCCGTCCGCTGCCTTCGTCCAGAAGGAATTGATGGACGGCGCGGTGGCGGCTGCTGGCGCCTTCACCTTTGGCGACCAAAACCCCGCGACCGGCATCACGGGCGACGTGCGCGGCACCTATCTGCCCGCGTCCGCGCCCGATGGGCTGAAAGCTTATGGCATTTTGGTTTGCATGCCGGACCCTGGTTATCAGGGCGCGGATCAATTCGCCGCGTAGGCGATGCGCGGGGTGGGTTAGGGCATTTTCCTGCTCCGCGCTTTTTCCCAATGTCCTGCCAGGAGAGAGAAATGCAGAGATGCGAATGTACAGTGCGCCTGGGTGGCGACATCACCAACACCGTTCATAAGGTGATGGTGTCGCCAGCGGAGATTGTCATTCTTCGCCATATCCACGGCGGCGACGATGCTGTGGTGGATATTAAGCCCACCGGCATGGACAACATGCCCCACGCCAACGAACGCGACAGGCTGAATTACACCTACGGCAAAGAGGTCGTGGAAAAGGTTTTCCCCGGCAGCTTTGCCAAGCTGCCGGTCACGTTGAAAGACATTGGACACGGAAGGGAGAGTGAAGACGATGCCGAAGAAGAAAGCGAAGAAGAAAGTAGCGACCAAGAAAAAGAAGTAGTCACGCGCATGGAAGCGATGGACCCGAAGCCGGGGGTGGAAGACGATCTATCCCCCGACGACAAGGCCCTGATAGCCATGATCCAAGAGGCCAAATCCACGGATGAACTGCGCGCAATCGCAGAAGACAATGAAGTGGATGTAACCAGCTTGCCGAAAAAGGTGCCCGACATAAAGGTGCATCTGATCCGGTCGCTGTTCCCCATGTATCAGAAGTAGGGAGTAGCCCATGCGCCGCAATTCACTTGGCGCCTTAATCCAGATGCTTCGCCGCGAACTAGGTGTGGCGGAAAGTCCGGCATTGGGGCGTAACACACGCGAGGCTCACGCCCAAGCGTTGCGTTCGGCGCAGGAGCGGCTCTATCAGGCTTGGGATTGGCCGTTCAAAAAAATCTATCGCGATGAAGCGATGTACGCGGGCGAGCGCTACTACAAGCTGCACGAAGACATGGATATTGAGAATATCCGCGAGGTCAAATGCCTGAACGCTTCGCAGTGGCAATGCGTGACGCGAGGCATTTGCTCCGACGATTACGACACCATCAATTCCGATGCTGATGTGCGCCAAGACCCGGTTTGGAAATGGGATCATCACAACGACCCCGACACCAACGACGCCATGTTTGAAGTGTGGCCGATCCCGCTGACGACCGGCTATTCCAAGCTGCGGTTCTACGGCATCAAGAAATTGTCGCCGCTGCTGATGGACAAGGACTTGGCCGATCTGGACGACCTTGCTCTGGTGCTGACCGCCGCCGCCGACCTGACGACAACCAAGGACCGCCAAGCCGCGCAGACCAAGGCAGACCGCCATGTGTTCATGCTGGCGCGCAACCTCAACAATTCCCGCACCTTCGTCAGCGGCGGTGGCGAAGACCCGCAACTTGAACAGTATCGCCCGCCGCCGATTGTGATTGCACAGTAATGACCTATTTCGTGGTTGAGAGTTTTGGGCATGGGTTGGATGCGCGCAAGCACATCCTGAACCTTCCGCCTGGGGCGCTCTATCGGGCGAAAAACTGCAACCTCAATCGCGGCGGCGAACCGGAAAGCGCCAAGGCGTTCGTGCCACGGATTTTCTTGCCAGCCGGTCAGACCTTCGGGCTGCTGTCGGCGGGCGGCAAATTGTGGACCTTCGGTTCTGTCGCCAATCCTGGCGTGCCGTCCGGCGTCCAATATCAACAGCTTGTCCATCCTTCTGGCGGCGCCATGACCGGCGTCGTCCACGCCACCCCGGTCAAGGGCCGTCCGTTCGTCATCGCCAGCTTTACGACTGGCATTGGCGTCTTCATGGATGGCGTGTTGATTGATGACTTCCTGCCGTCAGGTGGCAGCAGTTACGCCGACATCGCGGTGAAGTTTGCCGCGCAAATCAACCAAAGCGCGGAATACACCGCCGTTGCGGCGGGCAATGTCGTCACCATCACCGGGCGCCCTGGCGCTGGCTTCCTTGTGACCGCGAGCGCGACCAACGGCGGCGCCAACAACGACCAAACCGCGACCGTCAATTATGTGCAGTACAGCACGCTGGGCACCAGCGGCGACTTTGCGCATGGCGTGATCACGTTTAGCGGCGTTGGGCCGGGGACGGTCACGGTCGCCACATCCATCAAGATCAATGGTGTCGAGATTTTGAGCGGCCCGGTCATTGCGTCCAGCGATGTGGGGGCGGCGGCTGCCATTGTCGCCAACATGAACGCTTTCCACAGCACCCCGGATTATGGCGCGGGCTATACGGGCGGTGTGGTCGATATTGGCCCACCGACGCGGGGCACCTGGGTCAATGGCTATCCGATTGTCGTCACACCAAATACCTACTGCGCAAACAGCGTGATGGCTGGTGGTGTCGATGCAAGCCCGCCGCTGCCTGAGATTGTCACCGTCACCTTCGGCGGCACCTTTGAGCCGCAGGACACCTATTCAATCACCGTTGGCGGCACGGTGTTCACCACATCAACAGGCGTTGGGGTCGCGGGCCAGCTTCCTACGATGGGGCTGGCAAAGAACAGCAAGACATATGTCATCGCAGGGCCGAACCTGTTTGGCTCCAAGATTGGCGACAGCACGGTTTGGAACGGCACAGGCGCGGAAGGTTGCTTCGTCACCGATATGTCATCGGAATTGGCGGGCGCGGAAATCCTGACCGGCATGGGGCTTTACCAGAATAATTTGGCGGTCTTCTCGCGCACCACCATTCAGATGCGCTTTGTCGATCCCGACCCGGCCAACAACGAACAGATACAGGTGATGCAGAACATCGGCACGATGGCGGGCAAATCCATTGTGCCGTTCGGTGACACCGACCTGTTCTTCTTGTCGGATAGCGGCATCCGCTCGCTGAAGACCCGCGCCGCCACCAACAGCGCAACCCTGTCGGACATCGGCAGCCCTATCGACAATCTGGTTGTCGCGGCGATCAAGGCGGTTGGCCTGGACGCCATCAAAAAAGCGGTCGCCACGATGGAGCCGGTGGATGGCCGCTTCATGCAGCAAATCGGCACCACCACCTATGTCTTCAACTATTATCCTGACGCCAAGGTGGGCGGCTGGACAATGTACGAAACCGGCATTGCCTTCACCGATTTTGCGGTCATCGAACAGCGCCTGTACGCGCGGGCGGGCGACACCTTGTATTTGCTGGGCGGGATCAACAACGACGAATACAGCCCCCAGGCGATGGACATTAAACTGCCGTTCCTGTCCGCGCGCCAGCTTTCCACCCTCAAGCATTTCACGGGGCTGGATGTGGTGTGTGATGGCGTCTTTGAAGTGTCGATTTCCACTGACCCGCTGGTGCCGGATGCCGAAGAAATTATCGGCACGGTCAACGGCACGACCTTGGCGCAAGGCATCAATCCCTTCCAGGGCGAAGACGTGACCGCCTTGGCACTGCGCTTTGTCGGACGGCCCAATAAGTATGCGCGGCTGTCCAGCATTGCGGTGCATCACCAAAGCTTGAAGGAGAACGCCTAATGAGCATCGGGAGTTTTTTCTCAAGTATTTTCGGCGGCAACAGCGGCG
>Ga0307503_10000167_pt1 | contig 22348 bp, 19 predicted proteins | sample 17_S_MG_FD_194514 | JGI IMG/M metagenome (GOLD analysis project Ga0307503, IMG submission 194514) | Soil microbial communities from Populus trichocarpa stands in riparian zone in the Pacific Northwest, United States - 17_S | ecosystem: Environmental > Terrestrial > Soil > Riparian zone > Trees... | reverse complement strand
CACCGCGGAGCAGGCGGACGCGCTGGTCACCGGACCCTTCGGGCAAGCCATGCTCGCCGTCCTGCCCGAGAAGGATCTGATCGGGCTGGACTACTGGGGCCTCGGATTTCGCAACGCCACCAACAGCAGCCGATCGATCGCAAAGGTCGAGGACTTCGCAGGACTGAAGCTGCGCGTCATTCCCAATCCGGTCTTTCTGGAGACCTTCAAGGCACTCAAAGCCAACCCGGTGCCGATGAACTTCGGCGAACTCTACACGGCGCTCGAGAACAAGACCGTCGACGGGCAGGAAAATCCCTACAGCGTCATCCTGTCGAACAAGTTCTACGAGGTGCAGAAATACGTCTCGGCGACCAACCACGCGTTCACGCAGAACATCCTGCTGGTCAGCAAGAAATTCTGGGACAGGCTCTCGCCGGACGAGCAGAAGATGATGCGCGAGACCGCGGCCGAGACGCGCAACTATCAGCGCGAGCAGACGCGCATTCAGGCGGACAAGGCGCTGGCCGAGCTCAAGGCCAAGGGGATGACCTTCAACGAGATTGCTCCGGCCGAGCATGCGCGCATGCAACAGGCGACGAAGCCCGTTGCGGAGCGCTTTTCCGCCGATTTCGACCAGGGCAAGGTGAAGCTGTTCAACGCCGAGCTTGAGCGCGTCCGCAAGGCGAACTAGGCGCACCATCCCCCGCCAACCAGGCAGCAGCGCGTGAGACCGCGATGGGCAGGATCATCGACATCTACTGCCGAATTCTGAAATGCACCATCGCCGTCTGTCTCGCCGTCATGGTCGTGCTGGTCTTCGGCAATGTTGTGCTGCGCTACGCGTTCAATTCCGGCATCACCGTGTCGGAAGAGTTGTCGCGCTGGCTGATGGTCTGGCTCACGTTTCTCGGCGCCATCGTCGCGTTGCGCGAGCATGCGCATCTCGGCGTCGACACCCTGGTGCGCGCGCTGCCGCCAGCCGGCAAGCGCATCTGCTTCGTCCTGAGCTACGGCTTGATGCTGTACGCCGACTGGCTGCTGCTCGCCGGAAGCTGGCGGCAGACCATCATCACCGCCGGCGACCGGGCGCCGGCGACCAACCTGTCGGTCGGACTGTTCTACGGCGCCGGCATCGTGTTCGGCCTCTCGGCCGGCGTCATCCTGATCTACGACCTGGTTCGCGTGCTGACCGGCGCCGCCAGCGAAGAGGATCTCGTCGCAGTGCGGGAGTCCGAAGAACTGTAAGGCGCCATCGCATGACAATCGCGGTGTTCACGCTGTCGCTGCTGGGCGCCATGGCGCTCGGCATGCCGATCGCGTTCGCGCTGATCGTCTGCGGCGTCGCGCTGATGTATCAGCTCGATATCTTCGACTCGCAGATCGTCGCACAGAACATCATCAACGGGGCCGACAGCTTTCCGCTCATGGCGGTGCCGTTCTTCATGCTCGCCGGCGAGATCATGAACACGGGCGGCTTGTCGCGCCGCATCGTCAACGTGGCGCTTGCCTTTGTCGGGCATGTCAGGGGCGGTCTCGGCTATGTCGCCATCATGGCCGCATGCATCCTGTCCGCGCTGTCAGGCTCCGCAGTCGCGGACGCTGCGGCGCTCTCCGCCCTCCTCATCCCGATGATGACCAAGGCCGGGCACGACAAGGCCCGATCGGGCGGTCTCATCGCCGCGGCCGGCATCATCGGGCCGGTCATTCCACCCAGCATCGGTTTCGTGATCTTCGGCGTGGTCGGGGGCGTCTCGATCACGAAGCTGTTCCTTGCCGGTATCGTTCCCGGACTCCTGATCGCGATTTCGTTGTCCTGTGCATGGTGGTGGCAGGTGCGCAAGGAAGATATCGCCTCGCCGCCGCGGCAGACCTGGCGCCAATCGGGGCGCGCCGTAGTCGACGGCGCCTGGGCATTGGGCCTGCCCTTCATCATCGTGTTCGGCCTAAAATTCGGCTTCTTCACGCCGACGGAAGCCGCGGTCGTCGCCGCCGTCTATTCCCTGCTCGTCGCGACCTGCATCTATCGCGAGCTGAAGATATCGCAGCTCTATTCCGTATTCGTCACCGCCGCGATGACGACCAGCGTCATCCTGTTCCTGGTCGCCGCCGCGCTGGTGTCATCCTGGCTGATAACGGTCTCGGAGATCGCCAGTCAGGTCGTCGATCTGCTCAGGCCCTTCATGGGCAATCAGGTGCTGCTGCTCGCGGCCATCATGATCATCGTGGTGATCGTCGGGACCGCGCTCGACATGACACCCACGATCCTGATCCTGACCCCGATCCTGATGCCGATCATCAAGCAGGCCGGCATCGATCCGGTCTATTTCGGCGTCCTGTTCATCGTCAATAACTCGATCGGGCTGATCACGCCGCCGGTCGGGGTCGTGCTCAACGTCGTGGCCGGCGTCGCGCGCATTCCGATGGCAGACCTGATCCGCGCCGTGTGGCCGTTCATGTGGGCGGAGCTGGTCGTCCTGTTTCTCATGGTGCTGTTTCCCGCGCTCGTCACGGTTCCCGCCAAGTGGCTCGGGGGTTGAGTTGAACGCCGAAGCAGACGTGCTTTTCCAAACGAAGCGGCGGTCCGGCAGGCGCGCCGCGGCAACCGGGAACCATCACGCATTCGAACGGAGCAAACGATGACGGCGCGGCTGATGATCCTGAACGGTCCGAACCTCAACCTTCTCGGCGTGCGCGAACCGCACATCTACGGCTCGACGACGCTGGCCGCAATCAAGGCGAGCTGCGAGGAGCTTGCCCAGTCCACCGGCGCCCGGCTGGCGTTCCATCAATCCAACCACGAGGGGGCGCTGGTCGATCTCATTCAGGCCGCGCGCGAGGAGGCCGATGCGATCATCATCAATCCCGCCGGCTACTCGTTCACGGCCATCGCGATATTCGACGCACTCAAGATCTTCGAAGGGCCGATCATCGAGGTGCATATCTCCAACATCCACGCGCGCGACGAACTGCATCGCCACTCGAAGCTTTCATCCGCCGTCAAGGCGGTGATCTGCGGGCTCGGCCCCTACGGCTACATCGTCGCGATGCAGGCGGCGCTGCATATGCTGGAAAAATTGCCGGCCGGCCTGCCCGCTCCGATCCGGGTCGGTCCGCGATGAGCTCGACAGCGGAGATAACGGACGCATCGCCCGGCATCCTTGCGATCTTCAACAACGTCGCACCCGGCCGCGAGGCCGAGTTCGAGGCGTGGTTTCAGCACGAACACCTGGCGGAACGGATCGCGGTACCGGGTTTCCTCATCGGGCGACGGCACGAAGCGATATCGGGGCAACCGCGCTACTTCAATTTCTACGTCACGCAATCGGTCGGGGTGCTCAAATCCGCAGCCTATCTCGGGCGACTCGACGACCCGACACCGATGACGCGCATGGTCATGTCGGAAATCTTCAAGGACATGATCCGCACGGTCTGCCGTCGCACCTTCCGGCTCGGCGCCATGTGCGGCACCGGCGTGGTGACCGTCCGGTTCGGCGAGCGCCCGGCTGAAACCGCCCTGCGAGCGGCGATCGAAACGCTGATGCGGGACAAGGCGGTCGCCTGCGGCGAAATCTGGCAGGCCGCGGACGCGCTCGAATTTCCGGTTTCGATGGAAGAGCGCCTGCGCGGCGGCGATCGCAAGATCGAGGCGTGCCTGCTGGTGGAGACGCTGCGCGTGCCTGACGCCGAGACGATCGCGGTAGCGCTGGCGAACGCGTTTCCACGGACCGAGATCGGAGTCTATCGGCTGCTCTGCGAAATCAGGGCCGACGGCCTTCCCTGAATGATGATGCGTGCGGTCTTTCCACTGAGGTGACCACGAGCTATTTTTAGCGACACACCTTTTCTATCGACCACACCTTCTTGTACCACCGCCGATAAACCACCGGACTACTCAACAGCATGCTGTGGACGAAAATAGACATCTGAGACCGCGATATGCAGCAGAACCTGCGCATGCATGCGGGGACGGCCGCTGCTGACCGGGCTGGAACGTGGATGAAGCTTGGCTGGCTCGCGATCGCGGTCGGTGGGATCTATATCCTGTCAGCAAAGCTGAGCCTTTCGCTGCTCACGCCCGATGGGGTGGCCGTATTCTGGCCGGCCGCGGGCGTCGCCGCGGGGGCGCTGATTGCTTCGGGGCCGTGGGCGCGGTGGGCGGTTGTGGCCGGGACGATGGTTGCGACCATCGTGGCCAATCTCATGGGCGATCGAAACCTCGTGAGCTCCATGATCTTTGCCGTGTGCAATGCGGGCGAGGCGCTGCTGACGGCCGGCCTGATCGAGCGCTACTTCGGCTGGCCCTTCAGCCTTGATCGGTTGCGCCAAGTTCTTGGCCTGCTCGGAGCAGCGGCCGTCGCAGCCGCCGTCTCGGGGATTGGAGGGACGCTCGGATTCGTTTTGTTACGTGGCGAGACGACCTCGGCCTTCAACACCTGGCAGAACTGGTTCGCCTCCGACGCACTCGGCATCGTGACGATCGCGCCGCTCGTGATCGGGCTCGCCTCCGCAGCACGCGACCCGCCCAGACCCAACGAAACGATCGAAGGCCTCACCGCGCTGGCGTTGCTCGTCGTCATGAGCGTCATCGCTATTGCATTGCCGATGGAACCTTGGACGACGGTTCTGCCGATCGCGCTGCTGTTTCCGATCCTGCTGTGGATCTCGGCTCGCTGCCGGCCGGTGTTCGCGGCGGCGGCGGCGTTCATCGTCACGCTGGCGATCGTCTGGACCACAACGATCGGCATCGGCCACTTCGGCGATGCCAGTATCCCGATGACGGACCGCGTGCTTGCGGCTCGCGGCGGCATCCTGGCTGTCGCGCTGTGCGCATACGTGCTCGCGGCGCTGTTTGCCGAACGGCGGCAACACGAATCCGCACTCGGGGAGAGCGAAGCGCGGTTGCAGGAGGCCCTGACCGCAGGGGCGGTCACGACCTTCGTGTGGGACGCCGACACGGGCACATCGAAGCGCAGCGCCAATGCCGCACAGATCCTGGGGTTCGACCGGCGAAAAGATTTTCCCGCGAGCCAATTTCTCTCACGAATTCATCCAGAGGACCGCGAGAATTTCAAGGCGTTCGTGCGAGGCGTCACTCCGGAACGCCCCGCCTATGTCGTCACCTTCCGCTTCAAGCAGCCCGACGGCCAAGAAATCTGGCTCGAGGAAACAGCGAGTGCCGAATTCGACCCGATCGGGAGCCTCCTGCGGCTCAAGGGCCTGACTCTCGACGTCACCGCGCGGAAGCGGACGGCGGACCAGCAAAGCCTGCTCATTGCGGCCATGGATCATCACATCAAGAACCTGCTGGCGCGCGTAGCTGTCGTTGCGAAGGGCATGCGGCGAGGCAGCGCTTCGCTCGATGAGTACGTTCAAACACTCGATAAGCGCCTTGAATCCATGGCCGATGCCCACGCGCTGCTCAGCCGGAACGTGCGGGACGGCGTCGACCTGGCCGAACTTATCCGCTGTCAGCTTGCGCGCAACGCGACGGACGCAAACACGACGATCGGCGGCCCGAACGTCATGCTCACGGTAGCGGCAACCCAGGCGTTGGGGATGGTTCTGCACGAGCTCGTGACGAACGCTGCGAAATTCGGTGCCCTCTCGACCCCACATGGGCGAGTGGAGGTCAATTGGAACCGCGGAGCCGACGGGGATGCGGCCAACCTGTCGATCGTGTGGCGCGAGATCGGCGGCCCAACCGTTGCTGCCTCGCCCAACTACAAGTACGGCGTCAGCATCATCCGCGATCTCATCCCGAACGAGCTCGGCGGTTCGGTCGAGCTCGCATTCGCAGCCAGTGGAGTTTCCTGCAAAATCGAGATTCCGCTCGGGGTCGCGTGCGCCGAAACGGGCAGGCCCGCGGTGCGCCGTTGATATCTAGCTCGGATCCTTCATATGGGGCGGAACGGTCAGCGTCCTCAATTCACGGCGCAGATAGGTCCTGGCCTTTATTCCGCCGATCATGATCGTAAAGGCAGCGGCCAGCGCCGCGAGCCAGGCAGAGAAAACATTTGCCGGCGTTGCGTTCGCCCGCTCGAGCAGCCGCCGGCTGAGTTCCGCGTCCGGTTGCCTGCTTCCAATATCGAAAATGTCTCTCCATTCCTCATTCGTGAGCGCGTTCAAATCTTGCCTCTCGACATCGACTTGACCGCTGGATTCATCCTGTCGCAGCCACTTCTCAATGAGATCATCGGCAGTTGCCGGTGTCGCCCACAATACAATCAGCGTCAATAGTGCGGCGAGCTTTGATCTCTCACCCGGCCGCAGTCTGTCGCGTGGGACCGCGAAAGTCGGCGTGTGCGGTGCTGATCCTACCAATGAGTCTGCTCCCCTGGCTCACCTGGTTGGCGACGTTGAGCGCTCTGACCGTCGCAGGCTTAATGCCCGAGCCGCGGACGTCAACCGCCGCACTCGGCAGATGGTTAGCAACAAGCTAAGACCCAACGGTGTTAAGGTTACTTTGAAGCTTTTTGTTGCTGAGCCACGGCGTCGTACTGCGGCTCGACGCCCGTGTCCTTCACGATCTGCTTCCAGAGGGCAAGATCGACCTTGACCGTCACGGCCACTTCAAACTGCCTTGACGACCAGGAACGGCGGGGAAGACTATCGCGGGCGTGATGGACGGCGGCAAAGGAATCACCGTGTATGGCGGCTGGGAGGCGAACGATGCGCGCTCATTCACTTTCTCATAAGCTGATATTTGCGACGCTGACATCGATCGTATCGGCGAGTTTCGGCCTGGCCGCAAAAGCACAGGATCTGCCGGCCTACATGGCGCCGATCTCGGGCCGCACGGTTTCAAGCCCGGTCGAGACCGCGACCAAGAACGTGTTGGCGCTGAATGCCGCCATGTTCGAGCTCTATGACAACGCCGCCAGAATCTTCGAGCGAAACATTCTCAGCAAGCATCCCGTCATTCTCGCCCTGTTCTCGGGAGCGGGTGGCAGGTTCATCCTTTATCGGCCCGGCATGCCGCCACTCGAAGCGCCATCGGTGCCGATCGTCTATCAACTGCTCAAATCCGTCGACCACAGCACCATGGCGCTCGCCCAGGTGGTCGGGCCGTATCTGGATAATCCCGCCGATCAATCCTGGCGCGCCCCGATGCTCGCCTATCGCGCCCGGATGCAATCCGCCCTGGACAGTCTGGACCAGGCACCCATGCCACCGGACTGGCGGGAGAACGATCGCGCCATTCTGCGGAGCAATCTTGCATTCATGGACGATTGTCTGGCGAAGGGCACCGTCTCCTTCGTCGCATTGCAGGCATTCACCAAAATGCAGGCGCCGCGCCTGAAGCTGGACATCGAGTGGGCGGCGCAGACCCAGGTCGCCCATTGGATGAAGGTGCTCGCGGAGTGGAAGGCGATGCTGGGCGGCGATTGGGAGAAGATTTACGCGGCCAGCAATACGATCTATGGCACGCGGCAGAACAACGTGCTGTTCAGCGTGCTGGCCCAGTTCTTTGCGCCGGAGGCGATCAACGACCGGCTGATCCTGTTCGAGACGCTCTCCTTCACCACGTCGCCCGACGACTTGATGTCGGCTCTCACCCGGATCATCGCCGACCGCTCGGACGGTGCATTGTTCTTCGGCGATTACTACATGATGGATTACGAACTGATGGGCGGCGATGCCCGGGTGGCAATCGCCGCCGAGAGCGCCAAGCTCGGACTTAAAGCCTCGCTGCCGCCCGTGGTGCCATTCCGCTCGAGCCAGTGGCCGATGCGGATCATGCCGGGGCCGGGACCCGCGTCCCTCGCCGACCTTCCGTAAACGGTCCGGACGCTGCCCGCCGGCTTACCAGGGGCGGGCGGCTGACTGCATCATCAGCACCTTGGCGTGGGAACGCCTGGCAGCGCGATGCATTGATAAGGGAAGGATGAAGCGAGTGGGCGATCCTCCGGCGGAGGACGGGGCGCAGCCACACCTTCGTGCGGAACTCCCTGGGCCGGCGCGCTCGATCAGGAGGTGCCCAAAATGAACCGAGCTCAAACGGTCATACGGTTGAATGCCGACCCCGGCGGGAGCGCTCACGGGCCTGCCTCCGATCCGCCGTCGGCCGCACGCACGACGAAATCATCATGGCTTGGCCCTGGCGACGCGGGAATACTCGCAGCCTTCGCGGCCTCGGTTTCGGCATGCATTGTCATCTGGGGTTGGGCCTTGGGTTACCTGAGATTCTGAGCCAGGTGGCCGGAGCAGGAGCGATCCGCTCCGGCGTGCCGCTTTGCGCTAAGCAGCCGGCGCCGTCCCCTCGAGCGTATGCCGCCGGCGTGCGATTTCGTCGGTGCAGAGTCGAGGAAGGCGCGCACGCGCGCGGTGTTGCGCAGATCGGGATGGGTGATCAGCCAAAGCTCGGATTCCAGATCGGGCAATGGCGGAGTCAGCTGCGCCAGCCCCGGCACCGCCGTGCAGATATAGCACGGCAACAGCACCAGCCCGGCGCCTCCCGCCGCGGCCTCGCCGAGGCCCGCCATGGTATTGACCTTGTAGACGATGCGCGTCTCGTCCGCGTGGTCCTGGAGCCATTTCGCCGCGCGCGCGATGGACAGGATATCGGCGAAGGCGAGCCAGTCGTGGCGGTGACCATCGCGCACCGGATCGAACGGTTCGCTCGCGAGCGAGGCGGCCCCGAACACCGCCCAGCCGATGCGTGCAACCTTGGCGCCCGCGGCCGGCTCCGGGTTCTGATAGGCGGCCCGCACCGCGACGTCGGCATCGCGCTTGGTCAGGTTGAGACGCTGGTTCGATACCACGATGTCCAGGATGATCTCCGGATAGACGCGGCGAAAAGCGACGAACACCGCGCTGAGGAGGTGCCGGAGGAGGACGTCGCTGGCGGTGATCCGCAACTCCCCCGAAGGCCGGAGGTCATGGCCGGTGACCCTGCGCTCGAAGCCGACGATCTCCTGAAACATGCGATCGGCGAGGTCGACCATCTCCGTGCCGCAGGGGGTGAGCGCATAACCGGCGCGGCCGCGCTCGAACAGGCGCGAGCCGAGGTGCTGCTCGATCTGGCCGAGCCGACGGAACACCGTGGAATGGTTGACGCCGAGGTGCTCGCCCGCGCCCGCGAGGGACCGCGCCTCAGCGATCGCCTTGACGTAGCGGAAATCGTCCCACGACAGCATACGGCCGCACCCAGCCCGCTGTTTTTGCGGACGCAAGGAATGACTGGAGACACAACCCCTTTTCCGTCGAGGACGCAAGCATGCGGGCGGGATGCGCGCTTCGTCCCATTCACCCGGCTGGCTCTCGCTCCGCGAGGTGCGCCCATCTCAACCACGCCTGCCAACTCTCTTCCAGTTTTGCTTGTGCGCCTTCGAGCGTCGGCGAGACACCATGGCCGCGCATGCCCGGCGGCTTGCCCGGCACACCGTGCATCGACCAAATCCAGGTGAGTGGCTCGTCGCGGTCATCTTCGGGCGCCCTGTAGTAGATGTAGCCAATCGTCCAGCCGCCACTCCAGGCGGTGCAGTCCTTGCTCGTTTCTTCGGAGGAAAAAGCCACGCCGGTGGAACGGAACTTCAGAGGCATCCTTGCCATCAACACTTACGCCCCCGCGCGCGGCGGTATCTGCATCATCGATCATGAACGAGAGTTGAACAGACCGACGTCACCGCGCCGGACTCGTCGCGCAGTCGAAACGTCGGCATGCGACCTGTCTGCAGAGCTCAAGCGTGCGGATTCGGCGACGGGATCTTGGTCAGCAGGATGCCGAAATTCGCGACGGTCCGGATGAAGCTCCGGGAACTTTCAGACCGGGCTCAGCGTTTGGTCAGCGTTTCCAAGGAGACGCTCGCATGGGATCGGGCCTTTTCGCTCTCGCCGCTTTTTTCCTGGGATGGATTGGCGGGGCGACAGCCTCTCCCATGATGGCAACGGTGGCAGGGGCTTCACTCATATCGCATCGCGAGGTCGAGACCGTCCGCTGGCGCCACCGTCACCGGGGCTATGGCTGGGGCGAGCGCGGCGCGGGCGCTGGTGATGGCTCGGGCGAATCGGCCCGCACTGCCGACGATGATGACCTCTCCCGTCCTGCCGAAGTTATCCGGCCAGACGTTGGCCGCCGGTCCTATCGCAGTCGTTCCTGGCGACGCGACGTGGCCCGTCACGAGCCCGGAAGCTTCGCTCTCAGTTTAGGTAGTTCAAACCGGGTCGCGCCTGCCGAGGTCTTGCGGCCCGATGGGCGCCGTCGCCGCGGATGGGTTGATCCGCCTCCCCCCTAAGGTGAACGCCATGAGCACAGCGCCTCCGTTCGGCTCGCGGACCGGACACGATTGGCTCATGGTGGGTACGGCTGGCGCCGCGACCCGCAGCGCCGCCCGGGAGCCGGCCACGCCGTGGCGGCTGCGGTTGAGCACCGCAACGGCGCTGCTGGGGATCTTGCGGGACCGTACCGCCGACATCCGGCACAGCGCCCGCGCTGCGAGCGAAGAGGCTGCGACTGCGCTGCTACGCGCAGTGCGAGAGCGATCCGTCCCGAGCGCCCTCGCTGCTCTGGGCCGTCCTTTGCTTCGGATCGGCAACCGACTTCGCCCGCGCTGGGACTGGCGGCGCGTGTCGAATTTCGCCTTGCTGCGTGCCCACCCGGTGGTCGCGACGCTCGGGTCCGTTCTGCTCCTTGTGCTCGGATACATCGCCTATTGCATTGCGACCATTCCATCCGACGGGGGGTTGGTGATCGAACCAACACCGAGCGCACTCGTGGTGGAGGCGGACGGCGGGCAAGTCTTTGCCACTCGTGGCGTCTTCAAGGGCGACAAGCTGGCTCCGCAAGATGTGCCGCACGCCCTCGCGCAAGCCATCATCGCGATCGAAGACCGGCACTTCTACGAACACACCGGATTCTATCTGCCATCGCTGATGCGGGCGGCATTTCGGAATTTTCTCGCGGGGAGTACGCGCGAAGGAGGCAGCACGATTTCACAGCAGCTCGCGCGCATGGCCTACCTGTCGCAAGAGCGTACGATCAAGCGCAAGATCCAGGAAGCGATCCTCACGTTTTGGATCGAGCACCGGCTCACCAAGCAGGAGATCCTCACCAACTATCTGAACACGGCGTATTTCGGCGCGGGCGTCTACGGCGTCGATGCCGCCGCGAAACGCTACTTCGGCAAAGCTGCAACGGGGCTTTCCCTCAGTGAATCGGCGATGCTGGCGGGGCTGGTGCGGGCGCCGTCGTCGCTTGCTCCCACGCGCAATCTGGACGGCGCGCGGCAGCGGGCCGCGCTGGTGCTCGATGCCATGGTCGAGACCGGCGCCATTTCGCGTGCCCAGGCGGATGCCGCTCGTGCGCAGCCGGCCGCCTTGCGGGTGCCGCCGGACAACCCGCCGGGCACCAATTACTTCGTGGACATGCTCAACGCGGACGTGAAGCGGCTCGTCGGCCCCGTATCCGAAGATTTGACGCTGCGCTCCACGCTCGACCTCAATCTGCAGAGCATCGCGGAGAGCATCATTTCGCGCCGGCTCAAGGCCGAGGGCCGCACCAAGAAAGTCACGCAAGCCGCGCTCGTCGCCATGGCTCCCGACGGCGCCATCCTGGCGATGGTGGGCGGGCGTGATTACAACGAAAGTCAATTCAATCGCGTCACCCAGGCGAAACGGCAGCCCGGCTCCCTGTTCAAGCTGTTCGTCTATCTCACCGCATTCCAGCGGGGAGCCACGCCGCAGACGACGATGATCGATCGACCGATCCAGATCGGAAACTGGGAGCCCGAGAACCACGGCGGCGGCTTTCGCGGCCAGGTCACGCTGCGCACCGCCTTCGCAAGCTCCGTCAACTCGGTTGCCGCTCAGCTCGGCGAGGCGGTCGGCATCCCGGCCGTCATCGAGACGGCGCGAAAACTCGGCGTGCACTCCGAACTGCCGGCGGTGCCCAGCCTGGCACTCGGCTCGGGCGAGGTCACCCTGCTGGAGATGACGCGCGCCTTCGCAGCCATCGCCGCCAACGCGGAAAACGTTGAACCCTACGCCATCCGTGAGGCGCGCAAGGGCGATCAAGCCATATTCACGCGTCCCAGATCCGAATTGCAGCCCGCGAGCGACCCAAGCGCCCGGGCAGCCATGCGCGATGTTCTCACCGCGGTCGTGCGGGACGGCACCGGCCGGGCGGCTCGCATCAACGGTCCGGCGGCAGGAAAGACGGGGACGAGCCAGAGCTACCGGGACGCATGGTTCATCGGATTCACCTCCGGAATCGTCGTCGGGGTGTGGGTCGGCAATGACGACAACGGTCCGACGCGCGGCGTTACCGGCGGCGATATCCCCGCGCGCATCTGGAATGAATTCGTCACCCAGTCCGCCACCCCGCGGGCAAAGTCCACCCGCCCTCAAACGGTCTCGCTTGCGGCTTCGGAGGGAGCGAATGTAACGCCAGGCACGGGTGCATCGATCGTGCGCGGTGTGCCCGTGGTGCAGAACACAGGTACGCTCGAGTTGCAGGGGCGCGTCATCCGTCTTTTCGGCGTAGAGGGCGCCCGTGGCCGGGCCGCGCGGGATTTGAGGCGCTATCTCGGGCGGCGAGAGGTGGTGTGCGAGCCGGCCGGGAGCGGCAACGAGTACCGATGCAGCGTCGACGATCAGGATCTCTCGCGCGTCGTGCTGTTCAACGGCGGTGGCCGGGCGAACGCAAACGCGACGCCGGAAATGCGCGCGCTGGATCAGCAGGCGCGCTCGACCAGGCTGGGCATCTGGCGCGCAGGGGATGGCGACGACGATTGAGCACAGGGGTGCAGCCGCGAATCGGATCGCAGCCAAGGCGCGCGTTCACACGCCCGCGACCCAGGTCTCGATCACGCGCACATCGTCCGGAGCCAGGGCCACCATATCGGCGCGATAATGCGGCGCGAGCCGGCCCAGCACATGGCCCAGGCCGATGAAATCCGCGGGGTGTGACGAAGCCAGGCGCAACGCCGCCTCGAGCGGGAGTCCCAGCAGGCGCACGCAATTGCGCACCGCCGCGCTCATGTCCAGCAGGGCGCCCGCAAGCGCGCCGTCTCTCCGCACGCAGCGGCCGTCCCGCACCGTGATCTCCTCGCCGGCGAGAGTGAAGCTCGGTCGAGTTCCCCCCACCGGCGGCATGGCATCGGTCACCAGCATCGGATGCGCGGCGCCGCGTAGCGCCAGGCGGAGCATCGCCGGATCGACATGGATCCCGTCGACGATCATCCCGAACCAGGCGTCCGGGCTTTCGAGCGCCGCGGCGATCAGGCCGCCTTCGCGGCTCGCCAACGGCCGCATGGCATTGAACAGGTGCGTGACGCCGGTCGCACCTTCCGCCATGGCGGCGCGCGCTTCGTCGTAGGTTGCCATCGAATGTCCGAGCGAAACGCGGATGCCCGCGGCCGTCAGTTGCGCAATGAAACCGGACGGCACCCGTTCCGGCGCGAGCGTCACCAGCATCGCGCCCTTGCGCGGCCGGGTGAGCGTCTGCAGGTCCTCCGCGGTGGGCGCGCGCAACGCGCGGGGGTCGTGCACTCCCGGCTTCTCGGGCGACAGGAACGGCCCCTCCAGGTGGATGCCAAGCACGCTCGGATCGCGATCGGCCAGCATCGCGACGGCCGCGATCGCAGCGCTCGTCTTGTCAGGCGTATCGCTGATGAAGGTGGGCAGAATGCCCGTTGTTCCAAACTTTCGGTGCGCGGCCGCGATCGCCGTGATGCTCGCCGGCGTCGGCGCGTCATTGAACAGCACGTCACCGCCGCCATTGACCTGCAGGTCGATGAAGCCGGGCGCGAGCCATGCTCCGTCGGGCAGCGTGCGGACCGTCAGGGCCGCCGGCACCTCCGGCCGCGGCACGATGCCGGCGACGTGTCCGTCCTCGATCACGACAGCGGCATGGCGATGCACGACCATGCCGTCAAAGACGTGGTCGGCGGCAACCGCATGCCGGGACGATGTGTTCATCGGGTGCGCGTGATCTTCTGCAAGTGCCGCGGCCGGTCCACATCGGTGCCGCGGCGCTCGGCGAGACGAATGAGCAGGAGGTAGAAGCTCTGGATCAGGCAGACCGCATCGGTGTCGGCATGACCGGGAGCAAGCGTCGGCAGCCGGCCCGCCTCCGGCTCGCCGTGCTCGGCAACGAAGACCGATGCGCCTTTGCCGCGGAGATCAACGGCGAGCTCGCGCAGGCCGCGGGCGGCCTCGTCGGTCGGCATCAACATCAGGATCGGATAGAGCGTGGACACCAAGGCGACCGGGCCGTGCAGGAATTCCGCGCCGCTGAAGGCCTCGGCATGCAGGTTGCAGGTCTCCTTCAGCTTGAGCGAGGCTTCACGCGCGATGGCCAAAGTCGGGCCACGCCCGATCGTCACCAGGCTGTTGCTTGCGGACAGAACATCAAGCGCCGCGCTCCAGTCGAATCCGGTGGCGGCGGCGAGCCGATCCGGCAGACGATCGGTCGCGGTTGCAAGCGCAGTGTCTTTCGTCCACGCCGCCACCAGGTGCAGCAAGGCACCGAGCGAGGCCACGAACGTCTTGGTCGCGGCCACGCTGAGCTCCGGGCCGGCCGCCATGGGCAGCACGATGTCGCAAGCCGCCGCCAGCGCGCTGCCGGTGTCATTCACGATCGCCGCCGTTCGGGCGCCCGCGGCCTTGGCCATCATGGCGCATTCCACCAGGTCGTCGCTGCGCCCGGATTGCGAGATGGCCAGAAAAAGCTGATCGCGCAGCTCCAGGCGCCGGCCGTAGATGGTGGTGATGTTCGGGGCGGCGGCCGCGACCGGGATGCCAAGATGACGCTCGATCAGGTGCTTGCCGAAGGTCGCCGCGTGGGCCGAGCTGCCGCGGGCGCAGGTGACGACGACATGAACCGGTTTGCGCCCGAGGAGGCCGACCAGTTCCGCGATCGGAGCGGCAACGCCAGCCGACTGCCGCCGCAAGACCTCAGGCGCCTCGCGGACCTCGACCTCCATGGTTCGCCCAAATGTGCTCAAGTCCGACTTCCCTATGACAGCGCGGGGCGCTCAGGCGACCGTCGATCCGGCCGCGGCGCGCGCCAGCTGTAGCGCTCCCTCGAGTGCATCGCCAGCCGGCGGCGACAGCTGACGCCGGGTCGTCGGCGCCAGCCAGCGCTCGATATGCAGCGAAAGCCCGCCGACCAGCGACAGGCGCTGCGCTCCGATCGACATCAGCCGCTGCGCCAGACCGTCGATATGACCGGCAGCGAGCCGCATGAGTTCGACAGCGGCGGGGTCGCCGTTGGACGCGTGTTCCACGATCACGGGCGCCAGGGCGCCGAAGTCCCCCGGCGCCGCCGTCGAGGTCCAGCTCACGATGGCGTGCGGGTCCGCCGCGTATTGTTCGAACACGGCGGTGAGCAGTGGGGTCCACGGGATGCGACCATCATGCGCCCACAAGACGCGGCGCAGCGCCTCGCATCCGAGCCATGCCCCGCCGCCCTCATCGGACACGGCCGGCCCCCAACCGCCGACACGATGGCTGCGCCCCGCAAGCTCCGCCCAGCCGACGGTTCCGGTTCCCACCACGAGCACGCCGCCATCGCGGCCGCCATGCGCGCCGATGCAAGCCGCGCGCGCGTCGGTGGTGATCATGGCCTTGCGGAAGGGATGCCCATGCTGCTGCGCCTGGGCAAGAGCGCCGGGCTCGCTGGCGCCCGCCAGGGCAAGGCACGCGACAATCCTTGCCAGGTCGCCTGGTGCCAGCCCGGCCTGGCGCAAGCATTCCGTCGTGGCCTCGAGCACCGAGGAAAAGCTTTGCTGCAAGCCGAGACGAATATTGGCGGGGCCGGCCATCCCTTCGCCGAGCAGTTCTCCCGACATGGCCTGCAGGCGAGCCCGACAGAGCGTGGCACCGCCGTCGACGCCAAGCAGGAGTGTCTCGGTGCTCATGTCCGAGTGATGCTCCCGAAACCGCCCACTTGAAAGCCCTGCGCGAAACGAATCGCGGCTGCAGGTATTGTCATTGAAAATACCGCGCTTGGTACGTTATTGATAATTAAATGAGTACGGAGCGCCCCAGCCCTCGCTATTCCGGGATCGACGTCTGGGATCCTTCGGATATTCTGGACGCCATCATCGAGGGCCAATTCGCTGCGGTGGCCGCGGTGCGCGCGGTGCGCCCTGCCATCGCGCGCGCGGCCAGCGCCATCGAAGCGCGGCTGCGGGACAGTGGGCGGCTCATTTATGCCGGCGCCGGCACCTCGGGGCGGTTGGCGGTCCAGGACGGCGCCGAGTTGATTCCAACCTTCGACTGGCCGCCGGAGCGGTTGCTCCTTCTGATGGCGGGCGGCAACGAAGCGCTGCTCAAATCGATCGAAGGCGCCGAGGACGAGGCCGAGCATGCGGTGCGGCTCGTGCGCAAGCACAATATTCATGCCAATGACGTGGTCATTGCCGTGGCCGCCAGCGGCAAGACGCCGTTCACCCTGGCGTGCCTGCGCGAAAGCAAGGAACGCGGCGCCCTCACGGTCGGGATCGCAAACAATCGCGACACCCCGATTCTGGAAGAAGCGGACCATCCCATCTGGCTCGATACCGGCTCCGAGCCGATCGCCGGCTCGACCCGCATGAACGCTGGAACGTCGCAGCGGATCACCCTCAACCTGTTGTCTTCCCTGGTCATGATCCTGCTGGGTCGCGTCTATGAAGGCCTGATGGTCGACCTGAAGGCGGTCAACGAAAAGCTGGTGCAGCGGAGCGAGAACATTCTGATGCGGATCACCAGCCGCAGTCGCGAGGACGCGCGCGCGGCGCTCAAGCAGGCAGACGGCAGCATCAAGGTTGCGGTGTTGCTGCTCCATGGCTGCGATCTCAATGAAGCGACCACTGCTTTGAACCGCACCGGCGGGCAATTGCGCCGGGCTCTCGCCCTGCTGGGCAAGCCCGGCTCCGAATCCGGCGAGGGATGACGACCCGTCATGGCGCAAAGCCGATGGAGTCCGCACCCCGAAACGAAGCGATTGGCCGGAGAAGAAATGGCGCGGGGGCATGCTGAGAGCGGCGTCAGTCGAAGCCGTGATGGCTGGAACCGGCGCAGGTGGAGTTCGGTGCCGTTCACGGTGGCGAATACCATTCGCCTGTGAATGTCGCGACATCCCCTCGCCCGGACCGACGTGCCGGGCGCCGGTGTTTCCGACCGGCAACAATCGCCAACATTCTTCGTGCCGACCCGGTTCTCTTGTGCCGGCGGCCGCGCCCGTGCGCGCGGCCGTTCGTATAGTCGAGCCGGCCGACCCGGCGGCGGCCGCGGCGGCCAGGACGTGCGCACGACGCGGAATTCCAGAGGGGCGCAATGGGGACGACGGGATCGGGTGCGCGGGACGGCTCTTGGCGGCACGGCGCGTGGCGGCAACGCTTGGCGCGCGGCGCCGCCGCGGCTGCGCTCGCGCTCGCGCCGGACCTCGCCTGCGCGGATGAAACCGGCGAGAGCTTCTGGACCCCGGGATCCTTCGGGAGCCTCGCCGCCACGCCGTCGCAGCCCGGCTTCTCGTTGTCGTCGACCTGGTACCGTACCTCGACGACGGCCGGCAGCGAGGTCGCGCGCGCGCGCGCCATCAGGATCGGACGGTTCGAGGCCTCGGTCGCCGAAAACGTGAGCGCGATCTCGGTGTCACCCGAAGATCTGGCGATGATCACGCCCTCGTACACGTTCGCGACCCCGGTTCTCGGCGGCCAGGCCGCCATCGGCCTGCAGGCGGTCTATGGTCGCAAGCGAACGACCGACGATGCGGTCCTCAACACGCCGGTGCTGGTCGGACCGTTCGCGACCACCCGGTCCAGGTTCGACACGATCAGCGATACTGTGACGGGCTTCGGGGACCTGTCCCCGCAGTTCTCGCTGCGCTGGAATGCCGGGGTCCATAACGTCATGACCTACATGACCGGCAACATTCCGGTCGGCGCCTACAATCGCGCGCGCCTTTCCAATATCGGCATCGGGCACGGCGCGGTGGACGCCGGCGGCGCATACACTTATCTGAACGAACAGACCGGATATGAATTCTCCGCGGTCGCGGGCTTCACCTACAACTTCGTCAATCCCCACACCCAATATCAGAACGGCATCGACGTCCATCTGGACTGGGGCGCGTCGCGTTACCTGACCAAACAGCTCCAGATGGGCCTGGTCGGCTACCTCTATAACCAGGCGAGCTGCGACGGCGGGGCCGGAGACCGGGTCGGCTGCTTCCAGTCCCGCGTTGCGAGCGCCGGGGCCCAGCTCGGCTACGCCATCCCCATGGGCGACCTCGACGGTAACGTGAGCATCAAAGCCTACAAGGAGTTCGCCGCAGCGAACCGGCCGGAAGGCTGGAACCTGTGGCTCACCTATGCGCTGTCGCCCGCCGATCCCGGCCCGACGCGGGCGACGCCACCGGCGCGGCGCCTCTACGCGAAATAGCGATTTGCCTGCGACACGCAACGGCGCGCGCCATCGTGCTCGCCCTGCCTCCATCGGGACGGAAGCTTGCGAGGCAGGCGACGCGCACTCTGGTAAGCTTGGGGCCCGGCGGATGCCGGACTGGAGACGCCGAGATGAACGACTGGACCGCGGACTACGTGATGAGCTTCATCACATGGAACAACGCGCTGGGCGCCACCGGCGCCCTTTTCTATGTCGTGTCGATGTCGATGAAGACCGCGATCCCATTGCGCATCACGAGCCTGGTGAGCGCCCTCTGTCTGCTGGGGGCCTCGCTGCTGGCGCGGTCGTTGCCGGCCATCGCGCTTTATGCGCTGTTGCTGCCGGTGCATTCGATCCGCCTCTATCAGATGCTGGCGCTGATCAAGAAGGTTCGCATCGCGGCGGGCACCGACCTGTCGATGAATTGGCTGCGGCCCTACATGAAACGGCGGAAATATCGCAAGGGCGACATTCTCTTTCACAAGGGCGACCTTGCCGACGAAATGTTCCTGGCCGAGACCGGCAAATACCTCGTGGTCGAATGGGACATCGAGCTTCAGCCCGGCCAGATCTTCGGCGAACTCGGACTGCTGACGCCGGGCTATTACCGGACGCAATCGATCGAGTGCGTCGAATCCGGCCGCGTACTGACGCTGCCCTATGATGAAGTGCGCGCGCTCTATTTCGAGAATCCGGAATTTGGATTCCATTTCCTCCGGCTCGCCAGCGGCCGGCTGCTGGAAGACAAGGAGCGGGCAGAACAGATGCTGGCGGCCGAACGCGCGGCGCATGCCGCGGCAAGATGAGACAGCTGCTATTCCCCCTTGATGTTCGCCGCCTTGATGATCGGCCACCACTTCTCGATCTCGGCCTTGTGGAACGCGGCGAGTCCGTCCGGCGTCTGCTGCTCGCGCGCGGCGACGTCGAGCCCGAGCTCGGTGAACCGGGCTTTCACCGCCGGATCGGCGAGGGCTTGCATCATGGCGCCATTGAGCTTGGCGATGACGTCCTTCGGCGTGGCCCTGGGCGCAAAGAAGCCGAACCATCCCGCCATGTGCCATCCCGGCACGCCGCCCTCGTCTGATGTCGGGATGTCGGGAATCGAAGGCGAGCGTAGCGGCGACAAGTTTGCGATCGCCTTGATCGTCGCGCCCCGCACCTGCGGCAGCGCCGCCGCGCTTTGCACCACCATCAGATCGACCTGGCCGGAGACGAGATCGGTCATGGCCGGACCGGCGCCGCGATACGGGATGAACGTAACCTTCGTGTCCGTGAGCTGCTGCAGCAGAATTCCGCTCACCTGCGCGGCGGCGAGCTGATTGACAAACCTGGCTTCGCCGGGACGCGCTTTCATCCAGGCAATCAACTCCCGCAGATCGTTCGCCGGCAGGGTTTTCCTGGCGACCAAAAGCTGCGGATTGACCGAGATCAGTCCGATCGGCTCGAAATCCTTCTGCAGATCGTAGTTCAAATTAAAGACGATGCTGCCGACATGCGTGTCCCACTGGCCGATGTCGATGGTGTAGCCGTCGGGAGCCGCGCGCGCGACGCGGCCGACGGCGATGCTGCCGCCGGCGCCGCCGACATTCTCAATGATGAGCGGCTGACCGAGCAGCGGCTTCATCTTTTCGGCGATGATGCGGGCGGCCACGTCGGTCGAACCGCCGGGCGGGAACGGCACGACCAGCGTGATCTGCCGCGACGGATAGGTTTGCGCCCCTCCCGACCGGATGAGCGCCGGGAGCGCGACAACTCCGGCTGCTACATGTAGGAACCGACGGCGGGGCAGCGTCATGGAGTCCTCCTGGCATCATCGCTGAACGCGGCGCGCGGCGTTCGAAACAAGACTGCTGCCGACGGCAGGAGCGTGGAAGGAGGAAACTGGCCTGGCACGTTCCGCGAGCAGCTCTCGGATCAGTGTACACCATCAATCCGTCTACGCAGTCGGAAGGATCCAGCCCGCCATCGAACCCAGCAGCATCCGCAAGCCAGGTCTCTGCCGAGCGGATCTTGAAGATCGCCTTGAGCGGCGCTACTCCGGCTTGATATTGGCCGTGCGGATGACCTTGCCCCACTTCGCCGTTTCATCGGCGATGAGCCTGCCAAAATCGGCAGGGGAGCCGGGCAGCATGCTTCCTCCCAGGTCGGCAAATCGCGCCTTCAACCCGGGATCCGCGAGACCCTCATTGACGGCGATATTGAGCCTGTCGACGATCTCCGAGGGCGTGTGGCTTGGCATGCCGAGCCCGAACCAGTTGCTCAATTCGTAGCCGGGCACGAAATCGCTCATGACCGGCGTGTCCGCAAGCAGGGCCGAGCGCGGCGCCGACGTCACGGCCAGCGGGCGCAGCCTGTCCGCCCTGATATGCTCGATCGTGGACGTGATCGCGTCGAACATCACCTGGACCTGACCGCCAAAGAGATCGGTCAGCGCCGGTCCGGAACTGCGGTATGGCACGTGCGCCATATCGATCCCGGTCATGATCTTGAACAACTCCCCGGCGATATGGTTGGACGCTCCTATTCCCGACGACGCGAAATTGAGCTTGCCCGGGTTGGCCTTAGCGTAGCTGATGAATTCCGGCACCGACCCGGCCGGAAATGCCGGGGCAACGACCATCACATTGGATACGCGCATGATCCCGGCGACCGGAGCGATATCGCGCATGAAATTGAAATGCAGCTTCTCGTAGAGCGTGGCGTTGACCGCGTGCGGCAACGACACCACCAAGACGGTATGACCGTCGGGTGCCGCGTTGACCACGGCCTCGGTGCCGATGTTGGTTGCCGCACCCGGCCGGTTCTCGATCACGAATGGTTGGCCAAGCCGCTCCGACAGCCATCGTCCCAGCACGCGGGCAATGATGTCGTTCGGGCCGGCGGCAGCGAAAGGAACGACGATCCGGACCGGCCGCGACGGATAGGTCTCTGCGCGCGCAATACGGGCGACGGCCGGCAGCACGGCCGCACCCGCGGCCAGACCCAGGAACCTGCGGCGAAGAAGTTTCATGGCGCCCCCTTGTGTCTTCGTCATCTCGCGCGAGTGCGAGCGGCGGCCGGTGGATACCGGGACCATGGCGGGGACATGTAGCGGCAGAAGCGACGGCAAGCTCGGAGGGGACGTGGAGTCTTCCTGAAGATTTTCTGGAGATTCGTCGAAAACAGGCCTCACGCCGAGATGGAAGCGAATCCGCAATCTGAATTTTATCTTGCCGTCGACCACGAAGGGACGATCAAAGGATCACTCCGGCAGGCCGGCCTTGCGCAGGGCATCCGCATACTTGGCGAAATCTTCCGGCCGCCGGAACCAACCGATACGGCCCTCGAGATTGGACACGCGCATCTCGGGGTCGAGTTCGAGCGCGCGCGCGATGGCTTTGCGCGCCTCCTCCAACCGGCCGGCGAGCGCATTGCTGGCCGCCGCGATGCGCAAGGTCGCGAGTATGTTCGGCCGTTCCCAGAACGCTTTTTCGGCCCATGCCGTGGCCTCGGCGTAGCGGCCGGCGAAGAAATGGGCAAATGCGGTCACGCCCTGCATGGTGAACATGAAAGGATCGAACGGGCTCAGGCGCATCGCGCGATGGAGATGCGCGATCGCCACTTCCGGCTCGCCGCCGCGAAAGGCCCTCACCGTTCCGCTGGCGTACCATCCAACGGCCAGATTCGGATTGAGAACGAGCGCCCGATCGATCAGCGCGATGGCTCCTTCGAGATCGCCGGCGACGTAACCGAGGGCAAGCCCGCCGAAAGCGAGCGCGACCGCATCGTCCTTACCGAGCTCCGCCGTCCGTCGCGCCAGCCGCGTGGCTTCGGAGATCTCGTGCCCGCGATCGGTCGTCCAGCCGTTGATCTTGCGCACCACGTAGCAGAACGCCGCCGCGCCACAAGGCGAGGCGAAATCCGGATCAAGTTCGCTTGCCCTTGCGAATAGTTCCAGCGCCTCGCTGGTGGCGTCCCGCGTCATACGGTGAGTGCTTGCCATTCCGCGCAAGAA
>Ga0307503_10000166_pt1 | contig 22444 bp, 52 predicted proteins | sample 17_S_MG_FD_194514 | JGI IMG/M metagenome (GOLD analysis project Ga0307503, IMG submission 194514) | Soil microbial communities from Populus trichocarpa stands in riparian zone in the Pacific Northwest, United States - 17_S | ecosystem: Environmental > Terrestrial > Soil > Riparian zone > Trees... | reverse complement strand
GACCTCCTCGGCCGAGTGGAGATGAAGCTGCCCCCCGGCCGGGAGATGGACCGTGAAGTCTTCAGTCGGCATGTTCGGCCTCCCACTTATCCTCAGCAAGTTGTGACGCGCGTTCATATCTAGGGTCGGTTCCCTCGTAGTTCCGCGCCAGGTACTCGACGGCCTTGATCCCCATGACCTCGAAGGCATATTCGAAGTTGTCGTCGGTGAGACAGCGCATCGGCACCTTGGTCATCTTCGTCGTGTGGTTGGCATGGATATCGGGGTTGAGTCGAAGGGCGTTCCGCTTGTCATCGAGTGGCAGCCCGTTCTGCTTGAGCCACTGTTGCTCGACTACATGATGCGGGTCGAAGAGGCCGCCCTTTCCACTGACCGCGCAGACCCGCTGCCTCCTCGCCGCCTCAACGAACTCGTCGTGGGCGATTTCCTCCGCTTCGGTCCGCTTCTTGCGGCGACTCCGCCTCAGCCCTTTCGAGCTGCGTTTAAGCGGGGAGGAACGCACCGAACAGCCTCTCCAGCAGGTCGTCGGCGAAGACCCGCGCATCCTCGGGCTGCCAGGGACGGACTCGATAGACGGTCACCTGCCGGGTGAGCCGGAAGCGTCGGCGTTCGCGATTGATGAAGTAGCGCCGGAACTCGGCGAAGGTCTCGAAGCCCTCGCGCTCCAGCGACTCCGGGGTGATCGAGCCCAGCGGCTCCTGCCATCGCTCTTCGAGGACCATGAGTGCGGCATCGTATCCGTGGGATCGGTCAACACGGTAAGCCACGACGGGCGTCGGGGGTTCGATGAACTTCAGCCCCGACACCGCGCCGGGCGCCGCGCGGAACTCAGTTTTGTTCCCGCGCTTGACCGCGAGCCAGTCGATCGCGGGCACCCGCAGGAAGACAGTGCTCGCGTGCCGCTGTATCCACGGCTTCGGGCCGTTCGTGCCATCGCTGGCCATGCTTCTGGGTCCGCGTCGAGCCTAGACCCCGACCGTCTTCGCCAAGCGCATCGTGATGACGCGCTCCTGCTCTTGGCCTATCCGGCAGAGAGCACTAAGCGGAGAGTCGGGGTCGCCTAGCTTGCTCACTGGACAGGCTAGGCAGGTCGATTCCGAGCATTCCCTGAGACCACAGGTGATCCCCATGTCGAAGAGCCGCGCCTCGCGTTTGACGAGATCGCGGATTCGCTGGTCCAGCTCCTCTGGGGTTGACTCCAGGGAGATGAAGGTTGATCCAAAGGGAAGCGGAGAGTCGGCGAAGGGGTCGGGAGTCTCGGTGTCGAGCGGACTGGCGAACCAGTCAGCCTTCATTCCAGTCTCCCCATCCATCGTTTGAGCGCTACCAGCCAAGGTCCTTACGCTACTCCTCTGACCGGGGGGTTGCAACGGCCCGATCGGCAAATTGCGGGGCTACTAGGCCGGTGGGCCGGTCGGCTCGGGCTTGCCACGCGAGAGCTTGTGGAATTCCGCTTCGAGCGCGTCGAAGTCGCGCCGCAGTTCGTTGAGGCGCTTGCGAAGGCGTTCGATCTCTTCATCGCGCAGTGCCAGCTCTTTCCGCAGGTGCTCGTTGACCTCGATCAAGGTCTGAGCGACGATCTGCTCCGCCTCTGGTCCCGCCTTGCGGTAGATCGCCAGCGCCCCAATCAGACCGCCACTGAGAATGGCCCCTGCGACCGCAGTGATGAAGGTCGGATCGATCGCCCCGAGAATCACTTCTTCACCCCTGGCTGGTCAACTGGAAGATCGAGGTTGACGTAGGCATGGGTGGCCAGGTGCAGGGCTCGCAGCGCGCAGCCGATCCCAAGACAGAGGATGAACAGCCCAGCGAGAGCGCTGGCGGGTCGTAGTGAGAAGATTGCCAGGAAGAGCGAGAGCATTCCTCCGGCGAGCATCGACATCCCCGCCCCCTCCAGCTTTCGCTTGCCCCTCACCAAGCCGATGAACGACAGCGTGCCCCCTGCCGCCCATGCGATGTCGAAGAGCAGAAGGACCAGAGGCGAGAAGGTGACCGTGGCCGAGCTTTCGCCGCCGAGGTCCGGCGCGATGATGTTCACGACGCCAGTTATTGCGATGCCGAGCGAGAGCCACAGTCCCAATGGATGTGAACCGACGTAAGCGCGCTGGCTCTTGGCCACGGGGTTGAGGCGCCTCAACATGCCCCTCTAATCTACGACTTACGTCAGAAGTTCACTCCGCCGTCTCGGGCTCCGCATTCTTTTCGTCGTGTGCAGGGTTTCTCGCGACCTTGATCTTGTCGCCTAGATTCCAGAAGACCCGATCACATCCGGAGCAGAAAGTCGTGCTGTGGAGCGGAACGTGGGTTTCCTCGCCGCATGGACAGGAGACGATGGCGACCGTTTTGGCGGCCTCGACATCCTCACTCCAGAACTGGGCCGGGACCTCCCTATCGAAGCGAGCAAAGACCTGGCGCAGCGTCGGGTGGCTCAGCCAACTCATCGCATTGAACTTGCGCGGGGTCCGGCGGCCGGGGTGCTCGGGTCCATCGGAGAGCGGCGGGTAATCGAGTTGGCGGCTCACTGATCGAGAACTCCTTCGACGCGGCGCATCGTCTCGGCGAAGGCCGCGTAGGCATCCTTCGGGACGAAGCCCTCGATCGAGATGCCGTCCCTGTCCTTGTCGCGATGGTGCAACACCACCTGCACCCATCCGGTGACGTTGTCATCCATCAGGCCCAGGGCCGCCTCCGAGCGGTGAGCGCCTTCCTCGCTGGTGAGGTCGAGGCCGCCTAGATCAGGCTGGCGCGGTGGCTGTCCTGGCGGGTCGAGCCGATCGGCGATCCGTCGAAGAAGTTTGGCGAGAAGCATCGGGTCCCCCGTCGTAGACCTGGTAGATCGTCGTTCGCTCCAGGCCCACCAGATCGGCGGCCTCGGTGATGGGGACTTTATCTCGGCGCGCATGCCGAATGGCCAGCTTTGTGTCTTTCACGAGCTGGGCCTCCAGCTCTTCCAGCTTTTTGCGACGTTTACCGATCTCCGACAATTCGGTGCGCGTCTTCTCCTGACGCTGGGCGAGCTTCACTGTTGGCCTGGCTTGCCGCAAAGCAGGTCGTGGCGAGGGTGGGCGAACTCCGGACGCGCGTCTGAAATTGGAAGTGCGATCGGTGGGCCGCCGGACTCGGGGTAATCGAGCGCGTATCGGCCCTCCCCTTTCGAGGACACCGAATTGTCCAAAGCGATCGACTCGCCCGTCGAAAGGCGAGCCCACTTGATCGGACGACCGCAGTCAACGCAGTTGGCCATGTCTACCGATCGTACAGTTGCCGCCCGGCGGAAATGAGGGAGGCCCGCCTTTCGACGGGCCTCCCTTTCCCCTCAGCCCGCAGATGGCTCTGGGAAACCTTGCGATTGACGGACGGCTTAGGAGTCGTCGTCCGACGGCGTGCCGGTCCAGCCGGGCTGTCGGTTGACGATCCGCGAGGACAGGAGTTCTGCCCTCGGTGGCGCGTCCTCCGGGCGTTTGAACGCCGGAGTTTTGAAGGGATCGGGAATGCCGCTGGTGGGCGGTGCAGTGGATACGGATTCGTCGGCCATCAGACTCTCCTTTGGTCTGCACCTAATCTACGACCGAGGCCGGATAAGTCGCCCCGGCTACCGTAAGCCGCGCTTGCGCAGTGAGAGGTCTTCGACCTCTGCCTGGCTGACCTCGGGCGCGGGCTTGGCGACGACGCCGCCGCCGCCCGCCACGAGGCTGAGGAGGATCGTGACGAGGAACGATTTGTCGCCGGTCAGCAGGAACAGCGCGATCGAGGCGAGGATGCCGATGATGACCGGGACGTAGACCTTTGCTGAAATCATTTCTTCCTCTTCCGTTGGAGCTTGGGCCGGATATTCCTGGCCCTCTCCAGGACCTCCGCCGCGTAGCTCATGTTCGGGCTCGACGGCCCGCCATTGTAAGCCCCGACGCCTCGCTCTTCGCCGAGGTCCTGAACGAGGTTCGCGAGGATTTCGGTGGCGAGGTAGATCTGGACTCTCGGTTTCCAGAGTCCGACGCGGGCTTTGATGTACGTCCACCACGTCACCTGGCCAAGCCCGACCCCGTTGGAGCCCCCGCCCTCACGCCGAACGACTTCCGCTCGGAAGCGAAGGTAGTTCTCGCGCGTCACCCGGAACCCTGGATTGAGCCCGCCGAGATCGTGGCCGTAAATGACCTTGAAGTTGCTCTCCTGTTCGAACATGGCGAACGCCAGCGCGTAGCGAACGCCGCACTTGCGAGCCGCCAGGGCGATCCAGATTGCAATCCGCAGCGGGACGCCCATGTGTCGATGGGCGCGCTGGCCGACGACTACAGCTCCACGCCGACTTCGGGCCGTCATGTCCCCGCTCCGTCCCTGATCCAGGTGTGCTTGTGGTTGTCGTGCATGGTCTCCAGGGCTTCGCCCTCGCCCAGGGTGAACTGCACGCCATTCTTGTAGTTGAAGGTGTTGTCCGGCCCGAACATCTCGATCAGGAAGGAGCCGCAGCGACGAGCTTCCCGGAGCTGGGCCTTGACCATCGGGCCTCGCGTCCCCGCTCCGCAATCCCAGCAGCGCGCCTTGCCATCCGGCTGGTTCTGGAGGTAGTGGCCGGAGCTTGTCGAATGGACCCCATCGCCGGGGAAGCCCTCGTAGGTCGAGGTCAAGTAGTTGCCGTCCCGGAAGTCGAGGTAGATGCCGTGTTTCGCCTCGTCGGTCAGCTTCTCGTAGGGGTTGCCGTTGGCCATGTAGGGCTGGAAACCCTCGTGCTGCTGAATCCAGCGATGAAGCCGATTGCGACGGTGCTTCAGCACGCTTCCCCAATGTTGGTGGCGCGCCCGAGCCCAGGCATAGCGGTCGCGCCAGAATTCCCGCTTGCGCAGCATTTTGTCGCGATGGTGCCGCGCTATGGCGAGAATCTGCTCCCCATCTTCGATCGCCGAGGGTCCGGCATCGTGATCTTGGGCGAGCTTCAGTTCTCGCTTGCAGAGGTCCACCCTCTCCAGTGCCCGATGCAGGCGCTTATTGAAAGCATGCCGTCGCTTGTCGGCGATCTCTTCGACCTTGCCGAAGAAGGAGTAGCGGTGAATCGCCTCCTTCACCCGCGCCCTCAGCGTTTTCTTCGGTTCTTCGGCCACTGGCAACTAATCTACGACTCCGGCCGGAACCTCCTGCGACTCATGGACCTCGACATCGTCTCCGGTCTTGTCCCGCTCGCAGCGAACCTCGAATCGTCCGGTGCCGATCTTGTCGTCGCCGACGATCGGTAGGCCGTACAGCTCGGTCCATCCCAGGCGCTCGACCTCGAACGGGTTCATCGCGATCTCGACCGCCGGGAAACCGCACCGAGCGTCGTGCTGGTCGATCGCCTTTTTGATCGCCTCAAGATTTTTGGCCTCACTAGAGCCCATCGATCGCCCAATCGTAGGGGTCTGGGAAGGCGAGAACGTATTCGCCGTCGAGCAGGCGATTCCAGACCTCGCAAGCTCCGGCAAAAGTTCGGCGCCGCGCCAGCAGCTCGTCGGTGTCGAGGCACCGAACCTCCCAGCGACCGATTCGATGGTTGTAGACCGGCATCAGACGATTAGCCGCGCTACTCAGCCAGCCGTACATAGTCCTCGACAGTGGTGACGACCGCGATCATCTTTCCGTGGCGCATCAACACCAGCTTCTTGACCTCGCCGCGCTCCAGCTTCTCGATGAGTTTCGCGAATTCACGTCGGAAGTCGCGACCGCTGACCATCTCATCGGCACTGGTCGAGATTGTCGGATCAGGCATCGTCATCGCCCTCCTCGTCCTGCTCGTGCTTCTGCACCCAGCCGAAACCGGGGTCGCCCTTGCCGTCCCATTGGCCCGCAGCTTTCATCGCCGAGGGCAGGTCGGGATAGTCGTAGCCGACTTCCCAGGAGTCTTTGTCGCGGCGGCCGCGAACGAGCCGAGCCTGCCCGAACAGCAGTGGGTAGACGACGATCTCCTGGAGCATGTTCAGCGGGTACCAATACAGCGAGTCCTCCCGAGGGAACCATCCCCCGGTCGTCGTCTCCTTCTCTGGCTTGGGTCTTTTCGATCGGCCTGTCATCGATCACAACGTCTCGATCTCCTGGCGATTGCTGAAGCGCACCAACTTGATCGGCGCACCCGTCTCATCGGCAGCGGCCTGGGCGACTTCCTTGTAGCTGAGCATCCGCTCGATATCCGCGCCGACGAGTGGGATCAATCCGACCCCCGTCTGGGCACTGACGATGCCCTCGATGTTGTCGTCTGGATCGATCGCCGTGTAGGCGTATATCTCTTCGATTCGCAGACCAGGGATGAGCGCCATCAGCTCTTCCCCTCCGGTTCGATTCGATCGCGCATCGGCATCAGCAGCCCATCTGGCCCGTTGGTCGGCTGCTCCTTGTCGAAGGCGAAGGCGATCAGCGGTCTGTCGTAGGCGACCGACCCCTCCTCGTGGTCGATCCCATCCATGTCGATCTCCAGGGTGAGCGCGTCACTGGCCAGCGCCTCCGCGAGCCGTCGCATGAGTTTCGTGTCGAGCGAAACTCGTAACGCGCGTCGGCGTTTCTCCGGCCAGATGTCCCCCACGTCGGGGAACCGGGGGCCGTCCTCGGAGGACTTGCCCGGCTCGATCCGGGCGAGCTGAACCAGCGGCTCGCCGTCCACCCATTCGCCATTCACGTAGCGCGAGCGAGCCCGGCCAACTTTCACCAGCTCCTCGGTGAGGTCGAACGATGACTTCTCCATCAGTCGAAGCGCATGGGCAGAGACATAACCCTCGGGGATCTCCTCACCCGTGCGCTCCTTGTGGACGGGGAGCCGAATCGCGATTCGGCCGTCGGTGACAACGAGGAGATTGCGACCGGCGATCTGCTCGATCCTGCCGCCTTCCAGAAGGGGGCGCTTGTCGGCGAAGGGCGCCGTCGCCTTCGTTGGTTTGAACTTTTTCGCGATCTTGCTAGAAGGGAATATCGTTGCCATTGCCTTGTTCCTTGTCGGGTGGTGGTTGGTCGGGCTCGGGTTTGGACTCGCGCTGGGCTTGGGACTCCGCGACGCGCGTTCGGTGTTCTTGGTCCTCTCGACGGCGTTCGCGATCCGCCATCACGGCCGTCAGCGCAAACATCGTCGCGACCTCGCAGATGCCGTCGATCCGCTCGGCTTCACTCCATCGATTGAGCGCCGCTTTCGCCTGCTCGGCCATGTAGTCGTGGGCCGTGTCGAGGTCGAAAATCTCCAGCTCGTTCCAGGCCGCCACATGACTACCGTTGCTGCGGTTCAGGAGCTTGCCTGCGGCAATATGCCCAGGGATACCCTCTAGTCCCGATCGGTAGCGACGTTCCGACATCTACGGAAGCCATCCGTCCATCGTGCCGTGCTCCCTGATCTTCGCGATGTCCATCGCGATCCCGCGCTCGGTGGCTTCCATACCGGGGAAACGGCGGGCGAAGTCGGCGCTGAGCTGGTCAGCCTCGCGCCCGAGTGCATCGTTGAACTCCTTGACGGTGAAGACGCCTTTCTCGATCAGTAGGCCGGTCAGCGTGGTGACCTCGGCCCGCAGCAAGATCGTGACCTCGCGGTGGTCCTTGAGCGCCTTGCACTCGGGGTCGTTTTCGTCCCTGGTGCCGAGCTGCCAGGAGGCGAATATCGTCCGCCATTTCGTGAGCTTCTGAAGTGCCTGATCGACCTTATCCATCTTCGCCTCCTGTAGTCATATTGTCTGCGGGTGGGGTGATCCGCCAGCCCTTCGAAACGAGGCGCTGGAGCGCCATCCACAGCTCGGGGTCGGGCTCAGCCAAACCGGCTTCATCAGTGAGCTGGCGGATGAAAGCGATCGCGCTGTTTTCCGTGGCAACGTCGAGGATCGATAGGTCGGTATGCGGATCGGGTGGCATCTCCTCGACACCCTCGACCCCGGACGCCATCAGCCGAAACGCCTCGCATTGGCAGCCATCGATAAGACAGGGATGCAGTCCCCCGTCGCGGTGAGAACCGCGCGTGTGACCGCACTCGCAGAAATCGCTGGGCAGGAAGTAGAAGTAAGCCGACTCCGGAGCCTCGTCGGTCCGTCGCTGAATCGGGATCAACTCCTCACCCTCGACCGGAAGATCAATCCCCAGCAACTCGACCTCGAAGACGCGCTCTCCCGTCTCCAGGCGCTCGGCCTCCCGCCACCGCTTCACTTCCCAGGCGGGCTCCCTTTCTGCGGTCAACTCCGTGTAGATGCGCCGGGCGCGTTCGTGGAGCAAAGACTCGCTGCCTGCGTCCCCCGCCTCCTCCCGACGAGCATCGACGGCGAGCCGAACGGGCTCGGGGAAGAAGCGAGCGGAGTCGAGCGTCTGGCCAACCCAGGGGTCCATGCCTCGGGCCTTCGCCTCCTCGACTACCTGCTCGGCCGCCGCGTCGATCCCGGCCAGGGCCGCAAGCAGGTCTTGCTTCTTCAGGTCGCCCATCTCAGTCGCCGTGGGTGTGGAAGAGCGGGCACATGCAGTCATCGATCAAGCAGGCCCCGGCGTGCTCGCCCTCGCCGCCGGAGAGATCGTGGCTCCCGAGCCGATGACCACAGCAGCACTCCAGGCCGATGTGCATGTCAGGGCTGATCACGATCGGCTCCATCGGGCCACGACCGCCAGGCGGGTCCTCCACGGCGCCCGATGGCTCACCCAGCGATCCGACCATGTTCTCGAAGCCTTTCTGGGACATGCTGCGAACGCCGCCAATCTGAAAGTGCTGGAGCGCCAGTGAGTACGAGATCAGCCCCTCGTCGCCGGTCTTGCCGGTCGATTCGAGCCCGGTCAGCATCACCATGTCGTCATCCCCGAGTCCGGCCACCGCCTCCGAGCGGAGTTCGCGAACGCGCTTGGCCGACTCCTCGACCCAGAAGTTCCCGAAGCCAGTGAGGACTACGGCTGCTGGTGCTTTCGGCAGGTCCTCGGACATCTAGACCCTCGGCAAGTGAAGACGCGGGTCGGGGATTTCAGCGCGAGGGGCGCGACCGAATTCCTGGTCGCGCGATCGGGCGCGGACCTGGCGCACGATCTCCTTGCTGCCCCGCGCGGGCTGCGGGTTCAGGTCGCCGAAAATCTCACCGAGTTTCTTGAGCGGGTTCTTCATGCTTCGCCTCCTCTGACGGTTTGGTGTCGTCCTCACCGAGCACCCAATCGAGGACCGCAACGGCCCTCTCGTGGCGCTCGACCTCTCCCTGCGGGTTGGAATTGCGGGCGTCCTCGGCCCGCTTCGCGACCTTCTTGCGCTCTGCTTCGACCTGCTCGCGCGTCCTCATGCGCGTGATCTCCGCGTAGCCTTCACGAGCCTCGATTCGCATCCCGAGTTCCTTGGTGCAGCTCGGACATGCGACCTTCCCGTCGCGGGTATGGGTCGCCCGCTTCGGGGGAACGGCTGCGCCGCATTTGAAGCAGGGCGCATCACTCACTGTCCATTCGCTCCGCGAGGAGGGAGTTCAGCTTCTCGCGATCGATCTTGCCGCCCTTCAATTCCAGTGCCGTGATCCACGACTCGCGAACTGGCTCGGTGCAGTCCACCAGGGCGTCCTCCCAGGTCGCGAGGGGCAGTCCTTCCATGTTGCGCCTGGTTTGCCAGTAGAGCGAGTTCGGGGTGTGCGGCTCTCCTGGAGCGTGCTCGGCGGCGCACACCTGACACACGTCGGGACGCGGCGGCAGGATCGACATCGAAGAAGCGGGAATCTCGATGAACTCGACCTCGGCTTCGCCGGGGCCTCGAACCTCGTCGGGGTCGAAGGGCCGAGGAACGTCAACCTCGCGAACGCGAGCTTCGCGGATGCCCACCACCATCATCTGGCTCGTCTCCCACTGGACGAAATAGGAATAGTTCTCGCCCTCTTCGCGAGCGTGCGGGGTGCCGGTCAGCTCTTGTAGTGCGTGTGCGTGCTCCTCAACATTGAGCGAGCCGATGATGATTCCCAGGGTCCCGTTGGAGGTCAGGTCATCCTCGGCAGCGTTCACCTTCTCGACCACGGAGCCGTTCGGTATGGCCCCTTCTGCTTCGTCGCGAGTGAAGACGCCCATCAGGCCCTCCTCTTCTACAAAGGGGCCGCCAACTTGGCGCTGCTCACGCGCCACGGTGTCGCCTCATCTCGACGGCAGCCTCGATGTCCGGTGGTAGGACCCTCGTGGAACGAACCGCGTTGGCGACATCGGTCGGCAACGCGTCGATCTGGCCCTCGACCATCTCCAGGGTCGTGTGAGCCGTCGCGAGGTATTCCTTCAGGCGATCGTTCTCATCGAAGGTCTCCAGCGCCGTCGGCTTCAATCCCTCCTTTGCGATCTCGATGCAGATGTCGGGGATGTCGGGGGCACCAGGCTCGCCGAGTTCGGCGATGATCATCAGCAGCGCCTCGCGGGGCGTGCGGGGGGTGGGTCGCTCATCCATTTCGGGGCTCCTCTCCGTCGCGCTCCTCGGCGACGAGTTGGCTGATCTCGGCCATGAAGGCGATCAAGCTCTCGCTGGTCAGTGTGGTCTGGGGGTCTGAGTGCAGACGCACTAGCACGGTCGGCTCGGTCGATTCACCTTTGTTGCCCTTCGGCGCATGAACCTCGATCTCCGCCCGCATCGAGCCGGAGACGACCTGCGCCTGAACGTATTTCCTGACGGGCGTCATGGATTGATGGCCTGCGAGTTCTTGGCCTCGGTCGCGGTGGCGGGGCGACCTGCCAGTCCATCACGATCCTTGATGACCACGCCCGAGTGGTCGATCACCAGATGCGCATCTCGAATCCGACGATCGGTAGGTGAATACCTTGCTCGATCCGTCGTCAGTCTCACCATGGTGAGCTTGGTGCTAGTCGTCATCCGGTCCTCCCTCGGTTCGAATCCCAGCCTTGCCCGCCATCTCTAAGAACTCGTCGCAGAGCTGTTCGAAGGGCTCTTGCTCGAACTCGATCGTCATTCCATCTGGGTTAACGAAAAGCCAGCCCACCCGTTTAACCGGCAGGTCACCGTTCATCTCGTAGACCTCGGCCTGACGAGAAACGATGTTCCAGACGAATCGGAGCTTGCCCCGGTTACAGATGAGTACGCGGTCGGCCATCAGCCCCACCCCAGGTTCTTGCTGGCGCGGACGTAGGCATCGTTATCCCTGGCCTTTAGTTCACTGAGGCGCTTGACCACAGCGTCGATAACGTGGACCTGGGGGTCGTTGGTTGGCGACGGCAGAAAGCGGTTCCAGCGCAGACACGCTTCCACGTCGTTGCAGTTGCTCACATCGGCGAGCGTCGGCCATGAAACCGTGCGCGCCATCATTCCCCGAATCTCGACTTCCCAATCGATCCGCCGTAGATGCCCTTGCCGTCAACGTGAATAGCGACCCGCAGCCCTTCGCGGGTTCGCAGTTCCCCACCGACCGGCTCCTGCTCGCCCTTGTAGGAGTAGATGACGAAGATCACTCGGTGCTCACCGAACTTGGTCACCTGCCAGTTCAGGGCCTCGACCCGAGCGCTCATCGACGCCGCCTCGTCTTCCAGTGCCGCCATCACGTCCTGGGGGGCAACGCCGTGGAGCCCGCTGCTGCCAGCCTCCAACGTCGAGACATGGCGGACATCCTCTTTCGGCGGAGAGGTCCGTTCGAGTTCGGCTAGGACCTGCTCGGCGACGGCGTGCGCGTGGAGACCGACCTGCTTCCAATGTTCGTCTCCATCTTGGGAGCCAGCGGCCGGGGCCTTCGGGTCTTCGCGCTCTTTCGCGTCGTCGCCCATCCGCTCGATCTGGCGCAGGGCCGAGAGCAAAGGTCCGGAGTGCATGAGCCGTTCGAGGCCGACCACCATGCTCTCCCAGACCTCGGGAAAGCATCGTTCACCAGCGGCGAAGATGACCTCCTCACCGTCGAGCGCGTTCACCACCGAGAGAAGATTTTTGTCTTCGTCGTACTCGAAGAGGAGATCGCCGAGACGAACCTCGTCCCGAGTGTCGTTGATGATCGGCTTGGTGGCTATCTCGTCACTCACGCGCTGCCTCCCTCGGTCTTTTCGATCTTTTCGAGCGCTTCTGCGGCCAGCTCGAACTCGGTCGCGAGCTTCCTTAACTCTGAACGCGCGTCAGGAGTTGGGGCGTTTGCTTCCTCGTCGCGCGCCGCGAGCGCTTTGCCCTTCAGGTAGCCGATGATCTGGTTCTTGATGGCAGCCTCGGGTCCGATCACCTGCTCCTCGCGCAGACGAGCGAGGTAACCCCAGAACATGCCGACGGCGAGCACTCCCATCCGAGGATGACGGCGCACCGCCCCCAACGAGAGCTTGCCCGGTTCGCCGACATGCAGGGCGAACTGCTTGGCAATCGCCTGAGCCTCAGTATCGTCCAGACCGAGGTCGGCGGCGACAGCGCGCCCCCCTGGATTCATCAGATCGTTGACACTGCTCGGTCGTCCGGTGTTCGGGTGGTCGTCGGCGACGAGCTTGTTCGCCTCAAGTGCAGCGATCAGCGACTCGACCATCAGTTCTCTCCCTCGCAGCCGCGCCGAAACTTTTTCATCTCGGGGTCGTAGATGTACCAACAGACGTGCTGTTCGAGCGGCATCGCCTGCGTCCAGTCATCGCTCACTGCTGAAGGGCGTTGGCAGTGGGTGCAGATCCCGCCGTCGATGACTGCCTCCAGCAGGCGAATCGCCGCGCGCAGGGGATTCATCGCCCCGGCCGCCTCGAAGTTCTCGCCCCATTTGCCGACCGCCATCCACACGACGGGCTCGTTGTCGTCGCTGTAGCGCACTTCGATCGTCGTCGCGCCGGAGCGGCGGGCGAGATCAATGCAGGCGACCAGCCGATCATCCTGGGCCTGTTTCATCAGCTCGTCGGGATCGTTCACTTTTTCTCCTTGAGGATCGGGATCGCAAAGTCGAGGCACGCGATGACGCAAACCAGCGCCCAGACGATGAAGCTGCCAAACCAGACCCAGGGACCGATGTAGTCGCCGAGCATCATGACCAAAGAGACCAGCATCAGCCCGCCGAGCACGATGATCAGCAGCAGCCAGCGCTGACCTCGCTGGGCGGTGTACCGGTGTCCGAGGAGGTCGAGTGGGTTCTTCATTCCGTCGCCTCCCTGAACTGCTTGATTCCTTCAGTGATCGCCCAGAGGCTCCAGAGGAAAGCCTGGTCCCAATCGCAGAGGTCCCATTCGAACGGGTCCTGGATGCGGTGCCCCTCGGCCTCGAAGGCTTCGAGCCGGGGTAGCGCTTCCTCGGCGAAGTCGGGGACCGAGCGCAAGAGGTCCTGCTTCACGCCTATCTTCAGGAACTCGCGCTCGTCCTCGTCTTCAATCTGCTCCAGTGTCTCGCGGAGCCAGCGCTCGACCTCCCGCTTGAAGGCGTCCGGTGAGTAACGTTTCGTCTTCGGTTGCCCGAGCAGCTTTCCGCTCAGGTAAACCGGGTCCGGAATCTCGCCGCACTTCTCAAAGAAGGCGAGCATGTCGGGCTCTCGCGAGAAGATGAAGGCCGGGGTATCGCCGCAGATCGTGAGATATCCCGGCCAGGACATGATGCCGTAGGCGTAAATGTTGGTTTTCGGCTGCGCGAACCGCAGGTGGGTATAGGCACCCTCGGCAAGCTCGACCGACATCTGGTGGTCACAGGTATCAATCAGGAAGCGATCTTTGGCGCGCTCCATGTCTTTCAGCACGGCGACATCTCCGCGTCCTTCTCCATCACCCGAAGGGCCTCGTTCACCGCGCGCTCGGCCGCAACCTCGGCGATGCCGTGGTTGCTGGTGATGCAGCCTTCGCCGTGGTCATCGGCCGGTCGGCGGCGACAACCGAACTCATCGGCTCGATAGGTCGCCATCAGGGCGTCGGCGATCTGCCCGCGAGTCTCCGGTGATCGCAACGCCTCGACGCTGACGAAGACCTCCTCGACCGGCACCGCCTTGTGCCAGGTTTTGGTGCATTTCGCCCGGCCTTCGTCCAGGTTGTAGTGCTTGCCGGTGAGGTCGAGCCCGCACTCCGGGCAGCGCCACCGGGTGATCTTCTTTGGGGTGCTCACTCGCCCTTCCTTTCGTTCAGGACGTTGAGCGTCTGGGTCACGATCTCGATCCGTCGCCCGGCCACCAGCGGGCCGATGTCGCCACGCTCGGCTTCGAGCCGAAGTGCGCTGATTTTGTGGGCGAGGAAGTTTTTGACTTGCTCCGGGACGCGATCGAAACCCTCCTCGGTGAGGCCGTAGACCGTGATCTCCCAATCCCGCCCGGTGCGGAGGATGCCCGCGTCCACCAGGTTCTCGCAGGCAAGCTCGTAGCGGTCATAGACCTCCTGCGGCGGGCGATCCTCGTCCTCGGCGGTGACCTCCTTGCCCAGCTCGATCTCGTCCACGATCGAGGGCAGGTTCATAATCCGAACCGTCTCCGGCAGCTCGTCCACGAAGACCTTGATGATCTTGCGCTCGTCGCGCGTCTGCTGCGCTCGGTCCACCGGGTCGAGCTTGATCTCCGGCCCCTCTTCGGAGCCCGGCCAGTCGATCACGACGGGGACGGTGACCTTGCCTTCCAGAATCTCTTCCGGGCTCACGTTGTCGAACCAGTCGCGAGCGTTGCAGTGCCCCTCGTGTTCGGAGCACTCGGAGTCCGGCGGGCAGATCAGCTTGGCGGTCATCGCGCCCGCCTCGAAGTGCAGCTCGACCTTGTGACGCGCGTCCGACATTCTTAGCTCCAGTACGTGTAGAGGATGGGCCGGAGTTGCAGCAGCACGTCCGGGCTGGTGAAGAGGTCGAGGAAGTTCGCGAGGTTCTTGATGTCGTTCGGGATGATCGGCGCAACGTTCTCCCAGGCGTCTTTGCTGCTCTCGAAGCCGCACGCCTCCGCGACGAGATCGAGTTCACCTTCAGGAAGAGGGGTCGAGGTGTTCGTCGCTCGAATCCAGTTGAAGATGCGATCGTCCACCTTCTCCCCGGTCCGCCTGTCCATGTAGCCGATGAATGGGTAGATGCCGTGTCGAAGAACGTCGGCGCGGTTCTCGCAGGGGTCCTTCACGTCTTTGCGGAGGTACGTCTCCTCGATGTAATCGATCGCGTTGTCCATGCGCGACCAGGTGCGTTCGTAGGTCGGCGGAGTTATCAGCAGGACGTTCGGAAGGCCGTACTCACCTTCATGCGTCACGGCGTAGTCGAGCGAGTGCTTCGGGCCGCCGGGTTCGGGTTCCCGGAGGAAGGAGAGTTCGAGATCAACCTCGATGTCACCCTCCTTGCGCTGGGCTTCCAGCCACTCGCGGTATTCCTCGATCGACGGGCACTCCTTGCCGGATTTGAACGGTGCCGCGTCAAGGTTCACCCGCTCGTCGGTGATCTGCCAGCCCGCGCCCTCTTTGGTCTGGATGTCGGTGAGCCCGTAGCCGAGCTTCTTGTGGACCCTGATCCCCACTTAGCTCGTCCCCTGAATTTCGCGCGCAGCGGCAGCGAACGTGCTGAGGCCGCCGATCATCGCCTGGCATTTCTCGATCTCGTCGGGGTCATCCAGGTCGAGTTCGCCGAGCCACTTCACCAGCATCTCCGCACCCTCGGGGTCGATCCCGAGCAGCGGTTCCTCGCGGTCGGCATGCTCAACGGTGGTGAACTTTTCCGTCGCGTCGGCGTTCTCGACCAGGCGGCCCTTTTTCGAGCAGGTGTCCTTGTGGGCCTTGCCGAGGAAGGCATCGCACTCCTCGCACATCATCCGGCCGACGAGGTTGATCGAGTCAGCGGCCATGCTTGCACTCCACGGCGGCGATCTCGGACTTGTCAATAGTGGCGAAGCCGCCGCCTTCAAGTCTCAGATGAGCGGTCGGCGTCGGTCCATCCGGCTTCTCCAGGTCGCCTTCGAAGCGAGCGCCCGAGCGGAGCACGACAACCGCCACCGCGCCCCTGCTCTTGCAGTTGTTGGCAGCGTCTATCAGGGCAAGGTTGAGGATGTTGTGGTCGTCACTCACGGTGGTCCTCCGCGCGGGTCTCGGCTTCGGCAAGGGTGATTTCGTTGGCGACCGCCCTCAGCGCAGCAGGGCCTTCCTCGGGTTTGAGGGTGTAGAGAGTCGGCCAGTCAATACTGGCGCTGTAGGGGCGCTGGTCCTCGCTGTCCAGGTCCTTCGTCTCCAGATCATCGGCGGCCCGACGCAGAGCATCCGCCAACGCGCACTTGATCGCCCACCTGGCTCCGAGCCCCGTGCCGGTCTTGGGTGAATCGGTCATCAGCCCTTCTCCTGCTCGGCGCGGGTATCGGCTTCGGTCAACTCTCTCCACCAGCCCTCGGGGACATAGCCCCGGAACGCTGACTCCACCATCTGACCGGCGCGGTTGAAGGCGTCGCGAGCGTCAGGGCGAGTCTCGACGGCCTGGCATCCCAGCAGGTCCACCTGGAGCGTGACCAGGGCATCCGCCGCTTTCAGGCGCTCGGTTTCGATCTCCTTTTCCAACTCGCCGATCATGGTGAACGGACCTTTGCCATTCGTGAGTCGTTTGACCTTCCAGCGGGTGTAGAGGACCACCCCGGCCGCGCCGGAGAAGGCGAAGCCGAGCACCACCAGGTGCGGCAGCCAGCCGAGGTTGTCGGCGACGGCGAGGATGAAGAGGGAGCCGATGAACCAGACGATCGGATCGAAGCGAAGTGGGAAGGGATCGAGGCCTCGATGCTCGCGCCGCGCGATCTCGATGCGCAGCCTGTCGATCGGCGCGCGGTGCCACTTGGGGACGGTGTACCTGAGCTTGCGCAACGCCTCCGGAGGACGTGCGGGACGGCCCAGGAGGTAGGGGACCTCGATCTCGTTCTCGCCCATCAGGATGCGCTGTTCGACTTCCTTCGCCTGGCCGATCGTCATCTCGGAGACGTGCTTGCCGATCAGGCCCACGATGTCGGGGGAATTACTCATGGAGCCACCCCGCCGGGGTCGTCGGGCTGTGGCAGTCCCAATGGCTCGCCGCCCTTGCGTTGGACGCCACGAACGGCCCACTCGCGGACCGCGATCGTGTCGCCCTGGGAGATGCCGAACTTGGCCTTCTTCCCGCCGGGCACTTGGGCGATGCGAAACCGCAGCACCAGCCCACCGAAGGGCGCCGAGCGCTCGATGGAGCCGAATACCTCGAACCAGTGGGCGCCGTCGATCGTCAGCGCCGCGATCTCCTCCAGCGGGACTCCGAGAAGGCTAGGTCGGTCATTCGGGTCGGTCATTCGTTCTCCTGACGCGCGTCAGAGGTTGCGGCCAGTTTCTTGAGACGCTTGAGAAGCGGCGGCAGATCGTGCCCGGTCATGCTCAGGATGGTCATCGCCGACTCCGGGATCGCCTCGAACGCCTCGGTCAGAACCTCCGCGTCCCGAACTGAGATGAGTTCGCCGACCTGCTGGTCGTTGTCGCCGGGCAGGACCGAGAGGTTGACCAGCTCGCTGGCGAAGCCGAACGCCTCGATCAAACCCTGCTGGTGACGCGACTGCGCCGCCAGATCGGTGCGGCCGTCCGGGTCGGGGTCCTGTTCGCGATCGATGCGGAGCTGGGCGACCTTCTTCTCGGCCTCGGTCTGCTGGCGCTCCAGCGCGGAGAGGATGAAGCTGCGCCCGCCGTCGCCGCCGAGCCGCCCAGCCGCCTTCGGGATCGACAGCTTTTCCTCGGGGCTCATGCCGAGCAACACGCCGATCGCCTCGATCAGCCGGTCCTGGGCATCGGCATCCCCGGCGGCCTCCGACTTCAGCGCCGCATCAACCAGCATCAGCGGCCAGGAGAAGCTGCCGTCGTAGGGATCGCCCCCGGCGGCTCCGCTCGCGCGCAGAACCTCCTCCAGGGCGATCCGCAGATCGACCTTCCGCTTCTCGGCGGGGGTGGCGGGCTGGTCGCTCAAGACGGTCCCTCCTCCTCGGGGAGCAACAGCACCCCGGCCTCGCGGGCGGCGTCCTCGATCTTCTCGATCATCTCCTCTGTCGGACAGATGATCGTGCGGAGGTTCGGGTGCCGCGCACAGGTCAATGGGTCGAGCCCGAGTTCCTGGGCGGCGTTGGCCCCGGCGACCAGCAGGATGCTGTCGAACTGAACTTGATTGGAGGCGCGCACCCAGATCGCGGGCTTCTCTGGCGCCATCGACTCGATCACGCCGACGATCTCCTCCAGGGTGTGACCGAATTCGCTCACTCGCCCTCCTCGGGCTCGTCGTCTTGCACTTCGATGTCCCAGCACTCGACGGCACGCTCGTCGTCGGGGCCGCACGCCTGCCAGGTCACCCATTCCGACCAGTGGCCGGTGTAACCGTGGTGGGTTTCGGTCCCATCGGGGTCGAGGATGAAGTAGTGACCCTCGGTGCCGACGTGGGGGTCGGGGCGGTGGAAGGAACGGCCGGTGACGACGAGCTTCTGGTTCCGCTCGAACTCGGGGTAGGCATCGCGCAGGACCTCGATCGCCTCCTCGGGGGTCGCGGCGAGCCCGAGCGGAATCCAGCCGCGTTCTTCCACGAAGCCGTCCTCTGGGGAGTCGGTCAGCGGCACCAGTTCGACGCCGGGTGGATACAGCCGCTCGAAGCGCAGCCGGGTCCTCCGCATCCAGAGGACGGCCGCGCACATCAGCGCCAGGGCGACGAAGACCCAGCCGATCGGGGCGAGGCCGCCCGCCGTCAGGACCACCATCAGGATGAAGAGGCCGCAGGTGGCAAGCCAGGTCCCGAACGGCACGAGGGAGATGTCCTTCGGCTCCTTCGGCTGCGCGCTCACTCCCCGGCCCTCCTACCACGTTTGATTAGGGGCTCGACCTCGAAGCCGTCCTCCCGAAGGCGGAAGGCAAGCCGCTCAGCATGGTCAAGCCTCGCAACGCGAACGAGCTTCGTCCTGACCGCCCGGCCCAATTCCCCATCGCTGGGCCTGGAGAGTATTTGTACGCCGCCGACGTGAATCTCCCCGGCCGGGATCGCCACGTCAACGACGAGCTGGACAATCGGCTTCGAGCTGTGTTCGGTCATGGGCTAGCCTCCGGGACTGGCGCGAGCACCGTGCCCCGCTCGACCTCGCCGATGGGACCCGTCAGCGCCACTGAGAACGAATCGTCCTCGTCGCCGCGCGCCGTTGGGTCGCTGACGACGGTGAAGGTCGGCTTGTCGTCCATCGTGATTCCGAGGAAGCGACAGCACCAGAGGGTGAACTGGTCCAGGTCGGGCTCCCAACCTCGGGGCACGTCGATCGCCAGACCGTGGGCATCCGAGCCCTCGTGTTCGAGGACGACGATCCCAGCCTTGGAGGCCAGCTCCAAGGTCACCTTGCCGGAGGAGAACTTCATGGCCTACCCCCTCGCACGCGCGCTGACGCGGGTGTCCTCGGGGATGTCGCCTCGGTCGAACGCCTCTTTGATCGCTTCCTCGGCGCTCCACGCATAGACGAAGGCGAGCATCTTCTCCGTGCCGCTGTGGATCTCGTAGCCGACCTTGCCCGCCTGCCCGGCGTAGAGCGGTCCGGCCCCGACCCCGGCGGTGGCCTTCTCCAGCTCGTCGCGGGCATCGAGCACCGACATCAGCGGGCCGTCGAGCCGGGTCGAGCGCTCCCTCTCTATCGCCGGGGCCGCCTGGCGCAGGAGCCCGAGCGCGACTCGGACGTGGCGATCGACGTGCGCCCGTTCGGCCTCGGCCAGCGCGTCGAGGAGCTGCTTCGCCGCGTCTTCGAGGTCCCCGGCCGAGGCGTTCTCCGAGCGCGCCAGCGGGCAGTAGCGCCAGGCGGCGAGGAAGTCCACCACCACGGCGACGGCCTCCGGCGGCGCATCGGTGGTGCTCGTTTGCTGAGCGTCGAGGAAGAGCCCGAGGCAGATCGCCAGGCCGAGGACGCCGACGGCGAACATCCACCAGTTCAGCGCTCCACCGATCGACAGGGCGAAGATGGCGGCGCCCGCCAGCAGCAGCTTTTCGCTCCGGGTCATGCTTCCTCAGCCCCATTGGGTTTGAGGGCGGCGTCGGCAGCGGCTTGTAGGGCGGCGACCGTGTCCTCATAGTCGTGATGGATGTTGAGGCCCCGGCCGTGGAGCGTCGCGTTGAAGGCAAGCACCGCACCTTCGCGGCTCAGCGCCTCCCGCACCCTCGCTTCGACGGCCTGTTCGATCTTGGGGAGGTCGGAGAGGAGGATCAGGCTTTCGCCATCCGGCGGGTAGGGGTCGCTGACGCCCGTCGCGTCGTAGGTCTTCACGCCCTCCGGCAAGCCCCTAGTCACGGTCCGTCCTCCTGTCGCTTACGCTCAACCTCGGCTTCGGCCTCTACTAGTTCGGATTCCAGGCGTTCGACTCGCTCGCTGGGTGTCTCCTCTATGGCCTCTTGTGCCGGGGTGGCGTCGAGGGCGGCGCGAAGCGTGTCGAGGCCTGCGGCTCGCGCGGAGAACATCTGCCTGCTAGCAAGGACCGCCTGCGAATCAGCTAACAGGGCCTCAACCTCGACCCGTTGCATCGGGGGAAGCCGCACAACATCGCGGGAGCCGTCGATCAGGGCATCGAGATGATCCGGCCGCGCCCCCTCATCGCCGTCCTGGAAATAACGATAAGGCTGTACGACTCGCTCGCCGGGCGTCCCCTCTACTGGTGAAGGGGAAGCGGGCTGGGCAGGAACGACCTCGATGTCCTCAGCGCGACCATAGACCGGCTCGCGACCAATCTCGTCGGGCTGGAGCACGGTCCAATTGCCCACAGATCCATCCATGTGAACACGCCGAAGCGTCCAGCGGTCCGCCATCAGTCGGCCCCCTTCGGCTGGTCTGATCCCTGCTCTCGCCAGGAGGCGGCGCGGCTCACCGGGGCACCTTCACGGTGACGACATCGACGGCGATCGCGTCGGTCGAGCCGTAGCGGTACTTGCTGACCCGCCCGCGCCGCTCGCCGGGGTTGACCTCGATCGCCACGTCGGCGTCGGCCAGCAAGGCGGCGCTGCCGGGCTCCTGGCCCTCGGCGGGGGGCGGCGGGTCGGCCATCTCTACGGTGAGGAGAATCCGGCCCGGCTGAACGGTGGCGTGGCGGCCCACCCCAGGCCCCTCGCGGTCCTCCTTGCGCTGGGCGGCCCAGGAGAGGATCGCGGTGTCGGTGAAGAGCGCGGCGGCGGCGGCCAGCCCGGCGAAGACGATCAGCCCGCCCCAGGCGAAGAGCACCGAGCCCCCGGCGGCGTAGACCAGGCAGCAGCCGAGGAAGCCCAGGAATCCGCCGCCGAGGGCGAACAGGCTTTGCATGGCGGAGCGTCGGAAATTTTTTTCTGCGGGGGTCATGTCTACGAGAAAGAAGCGGGGGAGGGCCGGAGCGCCTACCAGCCCTCGGTGACCTCGCCCGTCGAGGACACGACGCTGGCGCTGGCGCTCAGCGCGATCTCGACTTTCTCGCCCGGCTTGAGGTAGGACGTGGTCAGGGTCACGCCGTCCTCGCCGACGACCCAGACGCAGGTCTGCTCCTCGGTGGCCTCCGAACCCTCGGGCTCATTCGCCGCCGTCGCCGCTTCGTGCCGAACGTTGATCTTCATCTCCGCGCTCTTTTCTGTGTCGAAGGAAAGGGTAGGAAATACGGGGCCGGACTCCAGTCCTACCGGCCCCCACTGACATGGGATCGGACTCCCTGTCCAACTTTCCTACCTGCGTGTGATTCGGTACGTCTCCCTGGACGGGAACCCTGGGCGCTCGGCGGTTCATCCCGCCACGGGACGACTGGACCGGGCTATGTCGTGTCGTCGCTCCTTACTCCTGCCTGAACCGACGACGGGGCGGAACCTAGCACACCTTTTGACACTTCTGGCAAAAAAATCCCGCTATTTGGTGCTTCAGCCGCCCTGCACCGCCAGATGGGACCCGTTCGGGTCGCCGTGGCCAGATCGGGCCGTTAGGCGCGATTCGTGCCTGATTCGGCGGGTTTTCCGGCATATGTTCGGTTTTCCGGGGTTATGTGGCGTTTTCGGGCTGGGTGGAAAAGGGGTGTGAGCTGCTGGGAAGGCGAAAACCGGGTGTGGTGAGCGTGTGGGTCTGTTGTAGGCGGTTTCGGCGCGCTGGACGCACATATGAGAAGGGGGGGGTGCCCCTCGTCCATACAGGACTGTCGCTCGGCCGGGCGGCTAGATCGGGGGTTTGCACACTGTTCCCGGTGGAACGTTACATGTGCGCATCCGACTGTGTAGAAGATTCACCTATCCTGCGCGCTTGTGCGCTGCGTGGTGTCAACCTTCTTGTTCTCCCCTGCCCTCCCCCCTCCCGACCCATGCGCGGGCTCAGGCGCTCGCGGCTGGGCCGGTCCCGCTTCGCCTCTTCCCTGTCCCCCTGCGGGGGGTGAGTGTGAGACTGGCGGGAATTTTTGGGAGGCGCCACGGTAAGCGCATTGTTGACCTGGCTACCGGGAAAGTGAGGGCTAGCTGACCCGCTCCCCCATCGGGAGGCGTGCCAGGTTGGCCGCATGGTCGCGCGCTCGGGCGGCGCGGGTGCGCTGCCCGCTGACGGCGCGGTCGGCTTCGGTTTCGTTGGCGACTCGCATCGCCGTGACCGTGTAGGTCTCGGCGGTCTGGAAGTCGCCCCGTTGGCGAGCGGCCTCGATTCGGCGGGCCAGC
>Ga0307503_10000165_pt1 | contig 22882 bp, 23 predicted proteins | sample 17_S_MG_FD_194514 | JGI IMG/M metagenome (GOLD analysis project Ga0307503, IMG submission 194514) | Soil microbial communities from Populus trichocarpa stands in riparian zone in the Pacific Northwest, United States - 17_S | ecosystem: Environmental > Terrestrial > Soil > Riparian zone > Trees... | reverse complement strand
ATGCGATTTGCTATCGATGTGGCTACCCAGATCAACGCGAAGACAATCGTTGATTGGGGATGTTCAGATGGCTTCATCGCACTTCCGCTCGCCAAAACCACCGGAGCCCACGTCACAGGCTTCGATCTCGACCCTAGATGTATTGAGCTGGCGACACTACGAGCTGAGAAATGGGAGGTGGATGCCCGTTTCGAAGTCGGTAATGTTGATCAGATCGGAGGATGGGAAGGCGAAAAAGCTGACCTTGGAGTCTTCTTCGAAGTCATCGAACACGTCGTAGATCCAGCGGAGACGTTGGCGAAGGTCGAGAAGACGGCGAACCGGATCATCATGACGACCCCCTACCTGTCATGGGAAGGCGGACGGATCGAAGCTTGGGATAGACTCGAACCGAAGGGTCATCTGAGGATCATGGATCAGTTCGACATGGAGCGCCTCCTGTGGGACAGGGGCAAGATCCACCAGCTCTATCGAGAACCATGGGGCGCCACAGGTTGGCTGTTCGTCGACTACGAACCTGGGGTGAAGTATGACAAGCAGGTCATCATCGCCGCCAATGGAGCTCCAGAAGTCTGGAATCCTAGAAGCTTTGGGACAGGCGGGTTGGGTGGCTCGGAGACTGCCGTCATTCGCCTGGGGGAGGAACTCGCAAACGCGGGTCACCGAGTTCACGTCTATTCCCAGATCGATGAGCCCGGCTACTACAACGGAGTCGGATATCGTTCGAATGATCACTTCCGAGCAGAGATTCCTAGTGATCTATTCATCGCCTGGCGAGCCCCAGAGATGGCGGACTGGAACCCGGAAACCAAATGCTTCGTCCTCTGGATGCACGATACAGATGCCGGTGATCGACTGACTCCAGAACGGGCTCGGCGGTTCAATGCAATCGTTGTTCTTTCCAAGTGGCATAAGCAGTTCATGATCGAGAAATACCCCTTCATCGATCCCGAGAAAATCTTCGTGATCGGCAATGGGGTTGATATTGAACGGTTCGCCGAGCCTGTGGAGAGGGAGCCGCATCGAGTCATCTATTCGTCATCGCCAGATCGTGGACTCGACCTGATCATGGAGTACATCTGGCCGAAGGTCATCGAGGAGGTTCCAGACGCCGAGCTTCATATCTATTACGGCTGGAAGAACTTCGATATCTTCGCCGACGCTTTTCCGCATCTAAGAGAGTTCCAGAACAAGATCCTGTCTCAGATCGCTCAGACCAGGAATGTGATTCAGCATGGGAGGGTGAACCAGCAGGAACTCGCCGATGCCTTCAAGCGATCGTCGGTCTGGCTCTACCCGACCTACTTCACGGAGACGTATTGCATCACTGCCGTTGAAGCACAGCTCGGTGGTGCAATCCCGATCACGAACAATCTGGCGGCACTTGAGGAAACTGTCGGGTCAGGCTTGATCCTTTCACAGGATGTTCGCAACCCGGAGGTACTTCAGGAATACGCGAACGCTGTGATTAAGACTCTGAAGACGCCCCTCAGTGAACGGGCGCAAATCCATGAGCAGGTGATAGCCAATGTTCCAGCAAAGTCATGGGATTGGGTTGCCCGACAGTGGCGGGCGTTGTTTCTTCAGAAAGGAGAGCTAACTCGTGGCGAACGTCCTGTACGACGTGGGCCGGAACTACTTCCTGAACGGGTCGATTAACTGGCTGACCGCTCCGATCCGGGTTGGCCTCCTCTCGATCTCTAACCAGCCCACCGCCTATGTGTTCAATGCTTCGTTGGACACGGTCTATGCTTCAGTTCCAACGGGTGCCCGAGTCGGGTTCTCTTCTGCATCTCTAGGAACCAAGACAGCTACTTCCGGGATCGCGGACGGTGCTGACTCGGTCTTCTCTGCAGTTTCTGGCCCAACCGTTGGCGCGATTGTTGTCTTCGCTTCAACTGCCACAGCCAACGCTTCTGACTGGCCTCTGATCGCCTACATCGACACGGCGACCGGGATGCCTGTGGGACCGAACGGCGGTGACATCACGGTTCAGTGGGACAACACCACTAACCGGATCTTCAAGCTCTAGGGAGTAGTGGAGTGGCTGGCGAGGTCAAGCATTCATTCACAAGTGCCAAATCAGATGGGGGCGATGCCACACTGGTCAAGCCTAGTGATTGGAACGCCAGCCACAATACTACTGAAACTGATGTGAATAGACGTCTGGCTCCTGATGGTGCTGGCGGCCTCATGTTCGCTAACGACTCAGCTGTTCTCGCGGCCGGCAAGATCTACGCCGCTGCCAACTTCCGGTAGGAGTAAGCATGGCCGCAAACACTTCTCCAGTCTTTGAGAAGGATCCTATCAGCTACGGTATCACGTATGTGAATGCCGATAGCTCACCAACCAAGAAAGATCTAGTTCCCACCGGTGGAGTGCCGACGGAGGGAAGTAGAGTCGATCAGATTACTATCACCTCGGACGATACCTCTGCTAGAGTGATCAAGTTTTATGATCATGATGGATCTGTCAGTTACCTGATTGGATCGGTCAACGTTCCCACGTTGGCGGGTACAGATGGATCTACGGCGCTGGTTGATGCAATGACAACTCTGGCTCCGGCACTCGGTTATATCACCCTGATGTCGGGACATAAGCTGCAAGCAGAGAACGCGACAACCATCACTGCGGCGAAGACGGTTACGATCGTTGCCCGTGGTGGTAAGTTCACTGCCTGATGCCTACTCTTCCTAACCCCCGCGGCGGAGCTTTTGGGGGTGCTTTTGGACAGGGTAGACTTCAGCTTATGGTGAAGGACGTAACTGGTCCACCAAGCGGAACACCACCAGTTGGTGGACCCTACGTTGCCCGAGATCGTTTAACTGGAAACTACTACGCGTTCGTCAATGGGTACTGGTTTGGTGCACTTGGCTCGACCTCGCCAACTGTGCTCCAGGTGGTAGGAACTGCTGGTGGTAGTGGTGCTCAACCAAGCATTACACTTCCGCAAGCTGTGACTCCTAATAACAAGATCCTCTACGTTACCAGTAGAGCCAGTACACCCACAGGGGATTCACCCAGTTGTACGGGCGTGACATTTCAAAGGGTGATCAGTAACATCGGGCCAGCTAACGGCTGTGTGATTGAAGTTTGGCTTGGGCTGATTGCTGCTGGTGCTAATAACGTGATCCAGTCAGCTTGGACAGGTGGAAACTGGACCACGATCTGGGCTATGGAAGTGAAGGATTTGGCGGGAATCCAAACTGACGGACCAACAGCGAAAGGCGCCACAGAGCCTTCAACTACTAATAGCTTGAACTTGGCTCAACCTTATGCAGGTAAGTTAGCCATCGCTTCTTGGAAGGGTGGAACTGGTGGTGGAGCTACAGCGACGCCTCCAGCAGGCTGGACTACGATGGGGAATGCATCCACAGATGGAAACGCTTGCTACAAAATCACACCGCCGATTTCTTCCATCTCTGCCGCTTTCAGCGTCGGAACCAGCGCAGGTGGAGTTGATCTGTTAGCAATCTTTATCTAGTTCCAGACCTATGACAGCCGCCTAGGAAGGGATTTACGATGGGGTTTAACCTCGTAGGTTCTGTCGGCGCGGCATCACAGGGCGCAGTCAATACCGCAGTTACCCCTGCTTGGGGAGCTGGTGAGAACCGGGATGCTGGTCATCTTCTTCTCCTCTTCGTCTCCGTCACAGGCGTTGCTACAGCTCCGGCAGCAATCTCGGGTTGGACGCTAGATTCCGCAACTGGTACAAGCTGCGCGGTTGGTCTCTACAGGAAAGTTGCCACCGGGGCGGATGCTGCTCCAACCGTTCCAGCCATTCCTTCTGGTATCATCGCGGCCCATCTCGAGGAGTGGACAGGACAAGCTCCATCTCCAGCAGCAGACCAAGTCGGTAACGCTTCAGGAACTACTAGCCCAACGACCGCTACTCTAGCAGCTGCTAACGCGGATGTCAATGAATTGGTGGCGATGGTTGGAGCAGACTTCCGGTCTGTGGCCAGAGCTAGTAATGATACCTGGACTTCAAACCACGGAACACCGACGCTTCGAGCATCGAACAATGGCGTCTCTTCAGTAAACCACTACAGTCATGCGACGCTGATCTCTAACAGCGCGGCTTCAGCTGATACTGCTATCCAGACGTTGTCGATCACGACATCGATCACAGGTCTGGTAGTTCTTGCTCGTTCTTTCAAACTGAATGAACTCAATCCTAGCGCGATCAGTTCAGCGGAGGCCGTTGGTTCACCGACGGTAGTTGCTGGTACAGCACGGATCTCTCCGTCTTCAATAGCTTCCGCTCAGGCAGTTCCGCGTCCACGACTGCAGCCACTTTCAGCATACTTCAATGCTATGCTGGATTTGGTGCCGCACGCTCATTGGCGACTAGGTGAAACTTCGGGAACCGTCGCGGCAGATGCCAGTGGAAATAATCACCCTGGTACAATCAACAATGGTTCGTCCGGGGTAACGCTCGGTGTTACTGGTCTAATCGCCGGTGATACTGACAAGGCGATGACCTTCCCAGGTCAGTTCGATCTGATCGATGTCTTTGGCTACACTCCGCCGACGGCAGCGATCACGATGGGCGTCTGGATCAAAGGCACAGCCTTTGGTGCATTCGCCGGACTCATGGGTTGGTGGGACGGTGGATCCAGTGGCGTAGTTATCGACGTTAACGGTGCTGGTGGTGGCGGCTCGAACATTGAGGCGCGCCTCAACGGTAACGTCCTCGGAATCAATCCGTCAAACTATAACGACGGCACCAAACATCTTGTAATCCTTACATGGGATCCCTCTGGGGCTGGGATCTATAATCTCTACTTCGACGGTGTTCTAGCTAATGGTCCGTTTCTAGTTGCTGGGCCGATCGTCTATCCCGGCAGCGGGAACTTCATCATCGCCAATACCGCGAACGCGTCAAAACCTGGCCTCAACGCAACCCTAGACGAACCATTCGTCCTCGACTATGCGCTGTCGGACGCCGACGTTCTTAATCTGTGGACACTTGGTTCATCCAGTGGACTGACCATCTCACCGTCTGCTATCGCAAGTGCAGAGGCAGTTGGTTCACATACTCTGCGACCAGGTAGTGTTACTATTCAGCCGACCGCCATTGCTTCCGGTGAAGCACTAGGTGCGGCAGTACTCCAGGCAACCAACAACATTCTACCGAGTGGCATCGTTTCTGCCGAGGCCGTCGGTACTCCGGTTGTAGTTCACGGTGGAGTTAACATCCAGCCGACCTCGATTGCTTCTGCGGAAGCTTTTGGTACGGCTGTTATCACCACCGGCAACGTTAACATTCAGCCCACCTCGATTGCTTCTGGGCAGGCACTTGGGGCGGTAGTTCTTGCAGCTGGGAATGCTAACATCCAGCCCAGTGGGATTGCCTCAGCCGAGGCTCTCGGGGCAGTTGTTCTTTCGAAGGGCAACGTTAACATTCTTCCAGCGGGCATCACTTCAGCTGAGTCCGTTGGAACTCCAACTCTTGTTGTTTCTGGTGCCGTAGCTCGTACCATTCTTCCGACGGCAATCGTTAGCACGGAAGTAGTTGGCTCACCCACTCTTCTGCCCGGTTCAGTAGTCATCGCCCCTGTGGGGATTGTGACTGGGGAAGCTGTTAATTCCCCAATCCTCAAGGTTAACGACTACGTTCTCCCTAGTTCAATCAGTGAACCAGGTGGAACTGGTGGGGCCGATGGGTTCCAGCTAGACGCCTTCCAGACCGATACCTTCCAAGAAGGTGGCGGTGGATCTGCTGTTGGAACACCAACGCTGGTAGTTTCCAGCCTTGGTAGAACTATCCAGCCAGCGTCGATTGCTTCTGGCGAAGCAGTTGGTACACCGGTTGTCATTGCAGGTAACGTCAACATTCTTCCATCTGGGATTGCCAGTGGTGAGGGTGTTGGTACTCCTACCGTCGTTCATGGCAACGTTAACATTCTCCCAACCGGCATCGCCAGTGCCGAAGCAGTCGGTACTCCGGTTGTTCTGCATGGCAATGTTAGCATCCTCCCATCTGGGATTGCCAGCGCGGAAGCGGTAGGTTCTCCAACTCTTGTCGGGGCTGGAACATTCATCCAGCCGACAGGAATTGCTAGTGCCGAGGCTGTTGGAACGCCGACAGTCGTTCATGGCAACGTTAACATTCAACCAACAGCGATTGCTTCTGGTGAAGCAGTTGGTACTCCAGTCGTTCTGACTGGCAATGTAAACATCCTTCCGACGGGTATCACTACTGGTGAAGCCCTAGGAACGCCGGTTGTTGTTCACGGCAACGTTAGCATCCTGCCGCCGGGGGTCACTTCAGCTGAGGCAGTTGGAACACCGACAGTTGTCGCTACGGCGAACATTCTGCCAGGCTCCATTGCTTCGGCTGAAGTCGTTAACAACCCGGTAGTTGTCGCAGGCAACGTCTTCATCCAACCGTCAAGCATCGCCAGCGGCGAAGCGGTTGGGACTCCGATTCTCTCACAGGGTGCTGGGCTTACCTTCATCCTGCCAAGCTCGATCGGTCCGGGTGAAGCACTCGGTACCCCGATCATCGTCAGGACTCTAGCACCGACAGCTATCTCCAGTGGAGAAGCCCTCGGAACCCCTGTGGTGGTTGCTGGACAGGTTCTTATCCTGCCCGGTGGAATTCCCACAGGAGAGTCGGTCGGTATTCCAAGCATCATCTCTGGTGCTGGGCAAATCCTTCCGACTGCCGTTCCGTCGGCTGAAGCGTTCGGAACACCGACTCTCATTCCTGGTCTAGTTAGGATCCTCCCCACTGCGGTTCCAACCGGAGAGGCCCTGGGAGCTCCCACTCTCACGGGTAGTGCGAGGATCATCCCAACCGCAATTCCCACCGGTGAGGTACTCGGAACACCGAGCCTCATCGCTGGGGTTGCGGCAATTCTCCCAGGCGGCATTCTGTCTGCGGAGGTGGTAGGGACCCCCCTACTTACCACCTCCGCCAAGATCCTTCCAACTGGCATCTCCAGCGGGGAAGTTCTTGGCACTCCATCACTTCTGGCTGGCAACGTCAACATCTTGCCAGGTGGAATTCCAACCGGCGAAGCAGTAGGAACACCTTCTCTCGTCTATGGCGCTGGGTTCATTCGTCCAGTTGCTATCGACACAGCGGAAGTAGTCGGTACACCTACCCTCATCCCAGGCACCGCAAGGATTCTTCCTTCTGCAGTTCCGACCGGTGAGGCGCTAGGAACGCCGATCCTCAAAGCAACTAATGTCATTCTGCCGTCCGGCATCTCGTCAGGTGAAGCTTCAGGCTCCCCGACGGTTCTACACGGCGCCGCGACTATTAGTCCCACATCTGTTGGGCCACAGGAGGCCCTGGGCACGCCCACGATCACCACGGGCGGCCGAGTTTTCCTGCCATCTGGCATTACGTCGGCAGAGATCCTCGGCCTGCCAAGGCTGGTCGTTCAGACCATCATTCAACCAGAGGGCATCGCACCTGCCGAGGCACTGGGCTTCCCACGTCTCATCCCAGGTATGGTGGTCATCTACCCAGGTGGCATTCCATCCGGAGAGGTGGTTGGAGATCTTCATCTCAGCGGCCAGAGGATCAGCTGGCGGTTCGTCGGACGAACACCCAACTGGAGAACCACCTCGGCTGTGGGTGATGAACAGGTTCAAGATAAGTTCGGTCGTCCCAGCACTACCGGTGGGGTGGCAGTTCAGGACAAGTTCGGTAGACCGAAGAGGCGGGAAGGTGAATGACTCTTTCTGATATCGACGCCGTTCGCCTGAAGACCTCTGACCGTAGTACCATCACGCGGGAATCTTCCGTTGGTGATGGCGAGACAATCTACTACAAGTTGTCTCACGCGAACGTTCTTACCTCCCCTGACATTCAGATCTTTGCCGATGATGTTCCAGTAGTATCGGGATTTGCTGTTGACTACCGGAATGGGATTGTGACCTTCCTCGGACCACATTCCATCGGGGTTAACGTAGATTTCGTTTACTACTGGAGCATCTTCAGCGACGAAGAGGTCGAGTACTTCCTCAGTGAGGGAGGCGGGAATGTCACTATCGCTTCCGCTAGGCTACTCCTGGCGATTGCTGCCGATGCCGCGAAAGTCGCCCAACGCGAGTCGATGGCAGGGGGTGGAGGTCTCGGATCCGTCTCCATCGACACATCCGTCGCCGCCCGTGAACTTCGCAACACCGCACAAGCACTCCTCCAGATGGAGAAGGACATCTCCACGTCGGTACCAGCCGAGGGGATTACGGAACCGGCATGGACGGAGTTCGGAGTCAGAGATTCGCTAGAGCAGCATCTCATTCGTGAGAGCTAGCCATGTTCCAAGAAGAAGTCGCTCAACTGACCGCCGACCATCTCAGACTTCATCTGCCTGATGAGTTCGCCGTTCTTCAAGCCCGCTACCCAGACGCGATTAAGCTTCAGTTTCCTAAGGCGATCGAGACAGCTAACCTTGTTGGTGGGGTTTACAACGCAGCTACTGGAAACATGCCCGCCTATGCGGTGGATGTTATCAGCAAGGCGTTTGATAGCGTCACCCCCGACGGCCTGTGGCTATTCGCCTACGATGGGCACATCGCCGGCATCGTAGAAGCCAACGATGAGAAAAGCTGCAACGCGATCATTAAGAGGCATGAACAGGCATGCGAGGAATTCGTCCGTAAGCACCAGTTCATGCATCAGGTCGAGAGCGTACTGGGGAACGACTTCTCTATCGTTGGCCTCAACTTCGGAGGAGCGGCCTTCTCTGGAGCAGAGATGATCGAGGAGAAACAAAGCAGACAGAAGTGGATCGCTGGGTTCCGGATTGATCTAGTCTGGACTACCAGTGAAGCTGGACCGGATCAACATGGCTAGTCCATTCATCTCATTTCGAGTTACGGGGGTTCCACAAGCCCAGGCGCAGACGAAGCGGTTCGCTCAAGTCTCCGTCCAGGAACTGCAAGAAGCCACTAAGGATCGTGCCCGCCAGACCGTCTTCAGGTTCAAAGAAGAGATGGGCGCTGCCTATCGAAGTCAGTGGGCCACAGGCGAGCTGGCAAAAGGGATTACGTTCAAATCCAGAGCTACTCCAGATGGCATGGAAGTTAACTTCTTCATCGCCGAACGACGAGAACTACGGTTCGTCACAGCCATGATGGGAGGTCACTTCCGTCACTTCCCTGTGGCCCCGTTCGTGATCGTTCCTAAGTTCAAGAAGTTCCTACTCCTTCGTTTCCCATCGGGATTCTCTCGTCGGTTCATTCGGGGATCGAAGGGACAGTTCGCTGGTTCACAACCTAGCGGTGGAGGTGAAGACGGAGAGGGAGTTCCCGGGATCTTGGTGAAGCGGGTCATCTGGGGTAAGAAATCTGGTGGGTTCCACAGAGACGTGATAAGTGAGGTGGCGGAGTCAGAAGCGCAGTTCTTTATCGGTGACGTAACCGCAGCGGTGAGCGCGGCGATCACCAAAACCATGCGTCGGAAGTAGGAGGATCCAGTGTCCCAGAGGCAGGTCCTTGAAAACAGCATCAACCTGCTGAACACTCTTCGCGGTCCAGCTAAGATCCTCATCGGTGGATCTGGACTGCCCATGCCGACTAGGATCGAGAACGTTATCGATCCGAGTTCAGGGGCACCAGCTGCGAGTTGGGTTGCTCTCGGCCTCACACGAGGCGGCATCAACGTTGTCAAGAATCTCGACATTGCCATCCGTGACGATGTGGACCAGATCCTTGGCGCCTATGATCAGGACATCACTGATCGCAACTACCAGGTGACTACTCAGCTGGCGGAAGTTCTTGCCAGCAGCGACCAGATCGCATACGCGATGGCGTTCGATATGTCACCGACCATCGTCGTTGGTTCTGGCGCTACTCAGATCATGAGGTTCCTGGACGACGGGGCGAACAAGACTCCAGAGCTTCGCGTTGCAGTTATCTTCCCGAAGGCTGCCGCCGGTAAGCTCCTCGCGTTTGTCTTCCGTCGTGCAGCTGTCTCTGGTGGTGAGAAGACCTTCCGCTTTGACAAGTCGGATCCCGCCAGTCCGCCCCTCGAGTTCCGTGCTTTCCCGGAGATCGCTACCACGATTGACACGCGGGATTCCTACGGTCGACTCTACGAGCACAACTAGTCATGCCTGAAGCGCGGCACGCATTCAAGCGGGAAGCCATCGAGGTGCAACTCACCGCGGATGATAGCATCTTGGTGGATCCTATTCCATGGGAACAGCGCAATGACTTCGGAGATGAGGTTCTACGTCAACACGTAGAAATCATGAACGAGGCCGTTCGACTCTACGTTGATCCAGATACTGGGGTGCCACAGCTGGAGGCTAAGCTGGCTGAGAAGTTCAGCGACCCCCAGAAGCTCTTCGAATTAGGATTGACGGCACCGGCCTTCGAGAAGGTAAAAGGTCGATCACTCTATATGAATCAGATCGTTGCTATTCTGGACGCGATCTGTGAGGTCAACGATCTAGTTCAGTTGAGGCCCTTACTCGACCCAAACTCGACGACCCCGACGATGCTTGGTGGAGTTCTATCCGAGCTGCTGTCGGGGATGGAGACGACGAGTTCTCAACCAGAAGAATCTGGTCCAAGCTCCTCCTCCGAGGATTCGAACGAGACGTTATCAGAAGTCTCACCTATCCCGAACTGAAAAACATTCTCGAGGAAATCGTCAACCTCGAGATAGAGGAACGCAGTTGGGAGTTGGCGCTCAAGGCCGACAACCCTGTGGACGCTTACAAGCAACTACAAGAAGCTAACCGCATCGGCAGAAACGGTGATGATGTGGATGAGCTTGAAAACAAGGATTGGCTGAGGGCGACGTGACCTTCTCTACTAGAGGCCAACCGCGTCTCGGTCAGAGCTCGCCTGCCCTTACTTCACTCGGGGCAGTTGGTGGCGCGAGAGGTACTGCCGCTGGTGCACTTCGGATCTTCGTAGAGTTCCTTACGACTTATGATCGCAAGGAACTGGAGACTCTGAACGACGACCTTCGTCAGATTGACCACGCATCCAACAACTCTGCCAAGGCTGAGGAAACTAGGCAGAAGCGTCTGACCAAGATCAAGAATGATCTTGCAGAGTCGGAGCGGATTGTTCGCGGAAAACTGAATACAGAACTTAGATCTGACCTCAAGAAGATCGAGGAACTGGAGTCATCTCGTTCCAAGACCAATCGAGCTCTGGGTGCGCAGGAGCGACAACGCTTCAATCAGACGGCCAAGAGTTTGGGCTTGACACAGACCGAGCTTCAACTCATTGCGAAGCGGAGTGAGCTGACAAAAGAACAGGGTGTTCTTACCGCTCGTCAAGCCGCCGCAGAAGAGGGACAGCTTAGTCGTGCTCGAGAACGAGCTCAGGTAGAAGGTCAGCTCAGTAAGATCCAGGCAGGGCGGGCATCACTTGCCCCGAAGCTGGCTGGACTTGCGATTGGCGCCGTCGGTGGTATCGTCGGTGGCGCCATTCTTGGTGTAGGTTTTCAGCTTGCACAGACGGCACTGGAGAAGATTGGCGACGTCATTCAGGATGTCATTGATCCTAGTCGTCACGCGAAAGAAGCGATTGATCAGCTCGGTCAGTCGGTTCTTGAGTTGGCCCGAAACTCTGGGTTGACTCTCTTTGAAGCTGCGACTCAGAAAGCTGACGAGCTGGGGCTTGCGTCTGATAAGACTGCGGTTTCTTTGCTTCAGCAGTTCGCGGCCCAGAAGAAGGCGAACGACGCCGTAGCCGAATATGTCCAGTTCGCAGAAGCCGCCGCTCATCCACAGGCCACAGAAGCGGATAACATTGAGAAGGTCCGCAAAGCACTGGTTAAAGAAGCTGCCGCACGCACGGACGCAATGATCCAGCGGGACAGGGAAGCTGGAGTTAACATTGCGAACACCGAGTATCTGGCTAAGCTTCCACTCCAGATCCGTACCGTAAATGGCGAAGTTGTCCAGATGATCGATGGACAAAACTCATTGACCTTGGCAACTTCTCAGTACAACGAAATCACCCAAGCCAATACTCGAATTCTCAATGAGAATGTCGAGGCTCGCCGGCGACAGGCAGATGCTGCTGCGCTTCAAAGGATCCAGCAAGATACCATCAATAACGCGATTGCGGCATCAGGTGAAGCAGCCACTGGTAGGATTGATTCAAAGATCGCGGCCCTTGGCAATGCTGGACCGAGTGCAAGAACCCGGCGACTGCAGGGGGCTCTTGATCGTGCCTCAGGTGGAGGTGGCAAGGGTACCCGTGATGCTCTTCGCAATATCGCAGAAGAGAGGGCGCTGATCCTTCTGCGAATGCGACTGAGGTTGTTGGGTACTGCCATCAATCTTGAGAAGTACAGCGGCAAGTTCTTGCTCGAAGCCATCAATGCCAAGATCGCCGCGATCGAGAAAGAAGGACAAGCACAGGCTCACCTCAATCGTCAGCTGGATCTCCAGTTTAAGATGTCTCAGATCATTCGCCGTCAGAACGGTGAGTCAATCCGTGACTTCCTTGAGCGGAGAGCACAGGAACAGCGACAGCAGCTTTCTGAACAGCGTGACCTCGATCGTGAGTCTCAGCTTACCAAACTCCAGGAGAAGCAGCAGGAAGTTCAGGACATCGTTGCTCTTCAGGAACTGGAGCAGCGGAAACTGGCGACACTACGAGATAGGGATACCGCTAACCATCTCGATAACTTGCAGAAGCAGTTGAAGGCAAGCCAGAAGCACGACCAAGAAGTTCTTGAGTCGAAGCGACGGGCACTCGAGAAGGAGAAGAAGGCAATCCAGGATAAGGTGAGAGAAGCCACTCGACTGGCTAATCAACAAGCCCTGGATGAAACTGCTGCAGCTATCCGAGGGGCTAACAACTTGGAAAAGCTGGAGTCCATCGCTGGTAGAATTGCCGGTCTTCAGCGTGCCAAGGGTGTGATCCAGGGACTCGTAGAAGGCTTCGCCCTGCCACCCTCTGTGGCTGCACCTCTTCTTGCTCGGATCAGTGGGCTGATCGAGAACTTCAATGCCAAAGAGAAGAAGTTCGTTCAGAACATCTACGGTCCTGGGAAGAGAGTTCCATTCGCTAAGGGTGGCGTCATCGATCTGAAGAATTCGCGGTCGCCATTCGGTAGCAACATCGGACTCGGTGAGCAAGGCTCAGAGCTGGGTGTCGTTCTTTCAAACCGCGTTACCCAGCAGCTGAAGCAACAGCAGCAGATGACCGAGCAGATCGGTCCCTTCTACTTCGACCGTTCCGACGACAGACTGGGTGATGAGTACCGGATGAAGAAGATGGTCCGAGAAGCTGTTGCTGAGGCACTGCGATGAGCGCACCAAATCCCAACATGATCATCCTGTCTCACGCAACCTACGTTGGGGCTTCCGGTGCCACAGCCGCGGCGACGTATGCATTCATGACGAAGGGATACAAGCCACCTTCTGAGTCGCGGTATTTAGATAAGGATGTCGTCAAGAATCAGAATGGTCAGTTCAAGTACGTCTATGACAACGGACCTGGGTTCCGTGCTTGGAGTCCATTCCAGGTCATCTGTGAAAATTCATTCACGCAGATCACAGGTGCTGTAGCAGCTACTCAGTACGCACGACTGAGAAGGTTCTGGGTCCATCCCGGTCTGCTTAAGATGCAGGCCCCCGATGGGACATACGACGTTCACTGGTCAGGGTCGGATCTTGACCAGGCTTTCAAAGTCTTCCCTCACCAGGTCGGAGACGTGATTGAGTATGATGTGACTATCCAGTTTGAGGAAGGAACACCATGAGCGGCAATACCAACTTCCCCACCTCACTGGATGACAATACATCACTTCAGGAAGTCACCGACGGAGTTTCGGGTCTTCTAGCTTCCCACCACAATAATCTGAAGGAAGCAGCGAAGGCGATCGAGGCGAAGGTTGGTATCTACAATACCGCAGTAGCAACCTCGCTGGACTATCGACTCGGACATCCTAGTTCTGGACACATCCACAATGGGGCTTCTGGGCAGGGACCGAGGCTTTCTGCGAGTTCGATCGACGGAATTGCAAGCATCACCAGTGGAGCTGGTAGACATGTCATCGAAGTTGGTGACAACTACTCGTGGGCATTGGTGGCCAGTGCCATCTTTCATCCCATCATTCTGCCACGTACAATGTGGCTGGAAGCCATCGAGATTGCCGCCTTTCGCGGTCCATCTGGTGGAACAACCGTGTTTGATGTTAATATTGGAGCCACCTCCCTGTGGTATGCCTCCCAAGGTCTTCGCCCAAGATTGGGACCCACAGCCGGCGCAGTCTACTTCACCCATGGTAGCGTTAACTACGTCACAGGTGTTTCTGGAGCTTTGGTCACTGTTGACCTGGATGTAGTTGGTTCCAGCCAAGCAGTTGATCGTCCTACCCTCATGCTAGTGTTCAGAGAGCAGTAGAATGCCGGGAACTGTCTACTCTGGGTTCACGCTCTACGGATCACCAACTGCGTTGTATGGACGAGCAAGTGCTCAGCTTCTTAACGCCCAGGCACGGAAGGTTCGTGAAACCGGTCTATATGCCCAGGTGATTGACGAGGGACTGAACGCCTGGGAATACGTCACTGGTGTTCATAGTCAGCCTGCTGCAGGATTGGGTCGTGGATTTTACAAGCCCGCGAATGGAACTTACCACCAGTGGGAACCAGATTTCTGGTCTTATCGTGGAGCAGGTTGGTTCTGTGCCCTCACCAACGGCACTATCATTCGTCTCCGACAAGGCGATCCGTCCAACATCAGCGATCGTCAACTCTGGATACAAACAATCACTGACCCGACCAATCTCTCACAATGGACCTCCTGGTCAGTTCTCTACTCCGGCACCCACTACGGCACCCCTGTGGTTCAAGAGTCGCTGACTCCGAACGTCTACAATGTTTACCATTGTAAGATTGATGGGCTTTACCGGAATAACGTCAAGATGATTGACAATGATGAACTGAACTGGTATGGGGATACGCCTCCGCATGCGATGTACTGGCGCCCAGTCGTCAACGCGGCGAACATGGGTTGGGTCCAGACCATCCGCCGTGACGAGTATGATCACCATCGAGTCATCGATTCATTCTTCATTGAAGACCTGCAATCCTACAGTAGTTACGATGCAGAACCAGATAACGGTCTGAACTACGCATGGCATCGTCAGACGCTGACGGCGTACCTGAGTGGTTCAACTGTTCATGGGATCTTCGCTGCGCCGCTCTATACAGATCCCCGTGATTCGAACGGTGGTACTGTCCTCGCTTCATTCACGAAGGATCTACTCCTTCCAGATCACTCATCTACCTCGACTCTACGGAGCTTCAGGGGTATCGGGGGTGGAGCAGGTAACAACTATCTGAGTGGCGTTAAGCTTACCCTGGGGGGCGATGGGTACTACTACCTCTTCGCGTACGAGAACCATGGCCCTTACAAGAAGGCTGATGAACCAGACACGTCGCTTGGTTATGGTTTCCCAGTTTGGCAACGATCTAAAGACTTCGTCAACTGGACCGAACCAGTAATCGGACCCCCCATCCACAGTGCTTGGGGTGGGACAGGGATGATTGAGGTAGACGACTACGCCTACTTCGCGGACGGTGAGGTTGTATATCGCCGGCCGTTGGAGATTCAGTACTACGATATCTCCAACTATATTCCATCTCTGAACTTCGAGTTGCCTCGAGACAATCAACCTGCCTCTGGGGTGATTCAGGTTGCAAATCCAGCGGGTGTAAACGATTTCCTGCAAGATCTTTCTGATAGAGAGATTGAGATCTATCCTGCCATCAGGTTGGAAACCGGCGCTTGGGAGTATACTCAGTTCGATCGGTTCTTCATTACCCAATGCAATCGATCTATCAACGGCAATTCGAATCGACTTGAAATGGCGATCAGCAATATCTGGGGCCGTCTAGATAACACCATGCGTGATGTTATCAACTTTGTTGGTCGTACAACATGGGATGACTGGTCTACCGGAAAGCGGAACGAGCCATTCAACTACTTCTTCGCGACGGACACCCACCCGACTGTGGATGACGAGAATCGGTTGTACACACGAGGCATCGTTCTTTACACTGGGTGGAAGGGTCATAATCCAGACATCACCGTCACCTTCCAAGCTGACACAGGCTATGGTAGGGTGATCACTAGGTATCAGGATAAAGATAACTACTTCTACGTTGAGGTAAACGCCGGTACTCTGAATGTGTATGAACGTAAGGCTGCAGTCAACACCCTTATGATCAGCACCGGTATCGGTACTCCTTCGGTGTATAAGATCCGAGTCCGGTGGCGTTGGACCTACCTCCAGATCTGGGTGAACGATAGTCTGGTCATCAATAACTTCACAGTCGATAGCAAGGTGAGGAAGCAAGGGTACGCTGGTTTCGCAGCGACTCGTGGGAAGTACAAGATCCTAAACTTCCATCTAGAGGACTGGGAAACTGATCTCAACATGGAAGACCTGATCCGTCAAGCATTGGCGATGGGTGACTTCCACGATGTTACCGTCGGTGGTGGGGATGCTAAGGCATATGCGCTAAGCTGGGGACCCCAAACTGACAACGACACCCCAGCGAAGGCGCTACAGACAATCCTCGAGACTCAGAAGCTACAACTTGCTTGGATCAACAATCGCGTCCAGGTGGGTAGGTTCAACGATGTGGACCCAGTTCGTACCATTGTGGATACGATCATCGAGTCCGAGGAAGTTGATGAGGCTAAGCGCCGGATCAATCTCGTTGCCATCGACGGTAATGACAAGTTCTGGCTCGAGGTTGATACGACCGACGCTGGCCGGCGAGGTCGTATGATCAATGCCTACTTCGACTTGCCCGAGTTGCTGTATCAGGATGACGTAACACAACGGGCGCGTGAGGAGTTGAAGCGAGCAGCACAGGGCTCTAGCCCCGGTGGAACTACTCCACTCTACTTCGATCTCTGGCGAATGGATGCGGTGACCTGGATTGACAACGCCGGCAACGAGCAGGTTGTTCGCATCGAGGGCTTCTCTGTGGATATCGATCAGAGTGTAAAGCCGCATCAGCGCATGACGTTCGACACAAGCGAATACTCGCAGAGCTCAGACGACGGCTTGATGGAGCCAGACGAATGAGAAGAGTAGTCAAGATCAAGCGCCTCGTTCATGAGGTATCCCCGAGTAAACAACGGATCTATCGTGGCACTCTTTCAGAAGAGTACGATGGGATTGGTCAGTACGTGATGGTGGCCCTTGCTGGTTCATCTATGAGTTCTGCTTATCGGGCGCGTCTCGCATCAGGTGACTTCGGAACTGGACAGACCATCCCACGTGGCTCCCCCGTCTCGGTGTTCTCCAATCGAGGACAGCTTGAAGTGCTGAGCCTGGGGGCGAAGTGAGACAACTCTACAAGCCGGCGGCATTGCTCCCCACGATCGGGAGCGGGATTTATCGTGGCAGCTTGGCGGAGCCCTATGATGGGATCGGCCAGTATGTCATGGTAGCTCTTGCCGGCTCGTCGTTGTCAGCTGCCTATCGGGCTCGGGTTGCCACAGGCGATTTTGGTGGGGATAGGACTTTCCCTCGTGGAACACCTGTTACGATTGTTTCCAATCGGGGCAACATTGAGGTCTTCCTAGGGAACCTTGCTAATCGTTGTAAGATTACTTTCCCGATAGATACTGATCCCGGTGAGGGGTTTGGTCCAGTGGTTGGGGCTCCAGCGAACCCAGACTTCCCGGATTGGTTGATGGAGAACTGTGAGCCACCGGATGACTGGTGGCGCGGTTCTCTTCCGTCTGTTCTTTATGTTCAAGACGGGGAAGCCATCATCGATTTGTTAACTAATCCAGGGTTCATTAACGATGATCCTTGGATCTGGTATCGGACTGGAGATAACAGCGACGAATTCACGGTCGGAGATGATAAGATAGAGTTCTTAATCAATCTGACAATTGAACTGCCTACTCATGTTCTTGGAGATTCTGCTAGTCCACAGATTGACTTCTACTGGTCCTCTGATGATAGGATTGGTGGGGTCGGAGTAGTGGGGGATGCATACTATCTCACACTGGATTCTAGTGAGGTGGGTAGTTTTGGATTAGGGAAGCCACAATATCCTAACATGCGGGTAGGTTTCTTCGACAATCTTGGGATGGGCTATCCGGGTATTACAGATCTACCTAGTAGCCAGTACCAAGAATACTCTGTTCCAGGTAGTGACGATAAGTGGAACAATGAACTTTTCGTACGGTGGGGCTTGGAACGTCAAGATAACGGATACGCGGTTCTGCACGCTAAGATATGGTTAGCAGATGATGTAGAACCTGATGACTGGCAGGCTTACTGGACTGATCTAGATGATACAAACTGGCGAGGTATGCATACCTTCATCATAGGCCCATATCTTGGAAACCAGGTTGTTACTGGATTTCCGTATCTTCCATCGAAGTACCGAATCAAGTCTATAGAGGATGTATCGAGGAAGCTATGCAAACTTGAAGGCGACCGAGAATCAGATCCTTGTAACGGATAGGAGGCGGCATGGTTTGGTACGTTCAACCACACGTTACTCAGTTCGACGGCTCATGGAACCAATCATCAGCGTGCGTTCCAACGAGCTGCGCAAATGGTGTCGCAGCGCAGAGCGGAGGAACTCGTCGACCATCAGGGGCTACCATCCACGCCCTGATCCCTAAGAGCCATGAAACCGACCCACATGTTGCTGGTTGGTCGATCGTGGACGCCGACCGGGCGATGGCGAAGATCAACGTCGGTTTTACCATTGGTGCAGAGAACTGGACCGCCTTCGACGCGGCGCTCGACGGAGGTCACTACTGCATTCTCCAGGGCGATAGCGACCACTTCAGCAATGCCACTTGTTCAGGTAGGTTCGACGGCGATCACTGTATCGGCGTTAGCCCAAATGTCAAGTTCGTGAATGGCGTCAAGTATCGCTGGATCGATGATCCCATCTGCAAGACTGGGAGATGGGAGAAAGACTCCACTCTTCACGCCTACGCCAAGGACTTCGCAGCCAGAGTCGGTGGTCTCCGGTGGGGCTACTTCACCCATGCTGTGCCCAAGGTCGCCGCACCAGCTCCCAAGCCTCCTACCGTAACTCTCCGCTACGGTGGTGTTGCGTTGCACGGTACTAAGCGTATCGCAGTACCCGCCGGCCGTCAGGCCAATGTTCGAACTCGCCCAACTACCGAAGCTGCGCTGGTTGTTGGTAAGTCCGGTGATCCACTCAACGGCGGTCCTCGCATGTTGAACAACGGGAGGGCCGTTGAGTACTTCCAACGCACCAGTACGGGTCAGCTCCTCGCTGGATCTCGCGTCTGGTACGGGGATCGCACCGGCACCCGTTGGCTCCATTCGTCATCGTTCTAGGAGACATCACATGGCGAACTTCAATTTGACCCTCAGCGGAGAGGGCGACGCAGATGACATCCGGGAAGCATTCAACAGCATTGTGAATGCCATCGAGAGCGTGGCTGGCACCCTCGAGGTCGATGGCGTACCCTACGATGCTGCTGATGTGCCTGAACCGGAGGATGCTGAAGCAGACGACGATGCGACCGACGACACAGCCGAAGCTGAGGATGACGCCTGATGGATACTAGCGGTATCACGTTCGCGTCGCTACTTCAGCCAACCGGTGTAGTGGTCGCAGCGGCGATCATCACTACGTTGGTTCAGCTCATCAAGAGCGTGCTCCCCACAATCGATGCGAAGGTATCGGGAGCGCTGATGGCCTTCGTTCTATCAGCCATCCTGTACATCCTTGCCGGAATCAGCACGTCTGTGGCGACACTGGATGCTGGTCTCCTGATCTTCACAGCGTGGCTGTCATGTGCTACGAGCGCAGTCGGCATCAAGTCAGCAGCCGATCACGTGGTCGCCGTGCAGTCACAACCCCCAGATGCCGGGGGCTAACTAGATGATTGCGAACGTCTCACTGCGATACGTTCGTCAATCCGGTCGAGAATGGTCCCGGCCATCTCGGCTGTAAAGATCACCGTTGCGACGCCGCCCGCGGCGGTGATCTTTTCCATCATGTATGCTTGCATGGCGGTGGGTTTACCTTTCGCATCTCGCTTGACCTCGAAGGCGATGAACCTTCCACGGTAGCATCCTATGATGTCAGGGATGCCAGCGAGTTGCATCGGTGAACCGTGCACCTTGAACCAAAACCCGCCTCTTGATTTGAGCATCGTCATAGTTTTCTTGACGATGACCTTTTCAAGAGGCGGTTTTGGTGTGTTCACCTAGAGGTCGTCGATCCCGATCTCGTCGAGGTCTTCTTCTTCATCCTCGGCTGTGGCGTCGGAAGTGGCCTCTTCCTCGTCCTCATCCTCGGTTGTAGCTTCCCCCGTATCCTCATAGTCAGCCTTCTTGAAGGTGGCCTGAACCTTAGACTTCACCTTCCCGTTGTACTCGTCATCATCAAGTGTGACGCCGAGCGTCGGCTTCTTGGCGATGATGTCAGCGAGGGGGAGCTTGATTGCCGACTTCGGGACCTTGATCCCGCAGTCCTCGAGGAAGTTCCGGAGGTTCCACAGGGCCTCTTCCTTGAGGCTGGTGACGAAGTAGATGACTCCGGCACCCTTGAACTTCTCCGGCTTGATGATCCCGAGCTTCCAGCTGAGATACTTGGAAGTCTCGTCATCCTTCTTGGATCGAAGCTCCACTCCCAGGACCTGAGCGAGATAATCGCCAGGCGGAACGTGAGCGGCGCGACCACCCTCAGTACGATCGCCGACGTTGCTAAAATCGACGGTGAGGACGCTGGGCATCTTACCCTTGACTGGCATTCGGTTCTCCATAGATACGATCCAGAATGTTCTGGAGATTGGGATAAGGTTCTGGCTTCAACCGCTCGATGGCCTTGAGCTGCGGGAACCTCCCTCCTGAAACATACTTCGGTCGTGGACCTAGCAAGAGCCTTCGCTCCATGACCTTCTTACCTTGAAGTTCTGCCTCAGCGACGTACATCCGTGCATTCAGATTAGTCGCTGACAACAGAACTGAACGAGGCTTGGGCGACAGTTCTGGATGGGTCTCCATCAGAGTGTTGCCCTCTTCGTCCTCCTCTGTGGATGTCTTCTCCTGACAACAGAAGATGACGTGCATTGGCAGATTTCTAAACTTGATGAATGCGTCTGACAGCATCTCACCTAGCTTGAGGTAGCTCTGCCGTGCAGGAGTCAGAGGATCCCTACTCATATCGCGATCGTAGTCGTCCTTCAGGACCCACTTCATTCCGACCGCGGCCATCATTGTGCAGGTGTCCAGAACGAGAACTTTGTAGTCGTGCTTCCCTCCTCTCAGATGCCAGAAGATTGGATCGATATCATCCCAGCGAGCAGCTTCGTAGATATCGACGTTTGGGCGATGTTGAACTGAGTCATAACCGTGCTCATTGAAGTCGATGACGAGTGTCTTCATCTTGGAGGAACAGGCGAAGACGGTCTTCCCTACCTTGTTCCTGGCATAGAGGCACATCTTGAGATACTTGTCGATGTCCTGTGCCGACTTGATCTTCGCTGCGGCACTGGCTGCGTTAGCATCTCTACTCGTCTTCGTCGTCTTCGTCGTCGCCGGCTGAAGGGTCACCGCCATCGGTTACATAATCCTCCTGTTGGATGGTGAAGTTCTTTTCTCGCATCAGAGTCGTGTCGAACCCGTTGAGTTCTGACCGACAGATGTCGTGGTAAGAACATCTCATGCAGTCTCGCGTGATTGTGCGAGTCCATCGCTTCGTCTCATCGATCCTCTTGACCACAGAGAGTGTGTCGAGAAGTACCTCCCTCGTCACTACTGCTTCTCTTGGTAGCTTGTACCGACGAAGGAAATCTGACTGATGCATCATCGGTCGCAAGATGTGTGCGAAGTCGTTCGGGCTATACCCGTTCTCCTTAAGGAAGCGATAGAGAGTCGGGTAATCAGTCGAAATCTTTCGCTTACTCAGGCTCCCATCCTTGTTTAGTTTGGGAATGCTGGGCGGTCGACTCCGAACGTAGTTGTAGTAGATCCCAGCGATCTCGATCCCGTACTGTTCCTGAGCGCCCCAGGGATAGAGCATGAGCTGGGGATCCATGGCATGGAAGCTGGTCGCTTGAGGAATGGTAGACGCGGTCTTGTGATCCCAGAGCCACAGGGTGTCGTCATCCGTGTCCCTCATGATCAGATCGAGCCGACCCTTGAACACGAATTGCTTGCCATTGATCTTGAGTGGTGTCGGTACTTCCAGGATCTGTTCCACCATGTATGGAACGAAGTGATCCTCTCGGTAGTACCAGAGATAGGACTTCATGATACGTTCGACGAGCTCGGGGAACGGTGGCCCGACGGTCTTTCCTCGAGACTGGAGAGCGATCTTCTCCTCATCGAAAAGCTTATCCCACTGCGCCGTGTACTCCCTGTGGCCGATCTTCCAGTCGCCATCTCGGTAGTGGGTTTCAAGGCAAGCATGCACCCAGGAACCCAAGAAGAGTGGGCGCACTTTCCTCTTGGGTTCCAGAAGTTGGTTGTACTTGTAGTCGTACTGTTTCGGGCAGCGGTTGAACGTCTTGATCCGTGATTGATTGAAGTTTACTTGGATGAGATCAGTCATCTAGGCCGCCTGTCATTACTACTAATTATATACTACCCAATGGGGGTTGTCAAGGTTCGCCCCAGTGACTTCCTACACTGACCTCGGCTTCAATCGGAATAGAGAATGTATACCCGAACAGCTTCCTAAGGGGAAGGTGCTCCATCGTCCTCTTCACCAATTCGACGATTTCCGCTACCCGGTCTTCCCTCACTTCCAGGATGATCGAGTCGTGGACGTTGCCGATGATCCGGGCTTCCCGCCTGTCCAGCTTCTGGTGCAGGATTATCATCGCTAGGACTGTCAAGTCGCTCGCGAAACCCTGGACTGGGCTGTTTATTGCCTGGCGCTCGGCTTCCTGTTGGACGCCTTCGTCC
>Ga0307503_10000164_pt1 | contig 22932 bp, 21 predicted proteins | sample 17_S_MG_FD_194514 | JGI IMG/M metagenome (GOLD analysis project Ga0307503, IMG submission 194514) | Soil microbial communities from Populus trichocarpa stands in riparian zone in the Pacific Northwest, United States - 17_S | ecosystem: Environmental > Terrestrial > Soil > Riparian zone > Trees... | reverse complement strand
GCTCGTATCGCACCAGAGGTCACACCTGCGGCGTCTGCCAACATCTTTTGCGTTAGACCTTTGCGAAGTCGCGCGGCTTTGACGCGCTTACCTATCACGACCGCAGAACGCCGTTTCGTAGCCACGCCGACACACTCTCTCTGCCCACGCCGACAGTCAAGTGCTAGTCAGAAAACCAACCCGAGGTATGTAACCCCATGTCTGCTCTAGGCCTAAAGGTGCGAGAACTCCGCGTAGCGCGGGGGATGACCCAGATCGATCTTGCCGTCGCGCTCGACATGAGCCACACGGCCGTCCGCGCGATCGAGGCGCGCGGTCAGGAGCCCGGCCTGCGCACGTTGCGCAAGCTGCGGTCCCTGTTCGGCGTCACGTACGACGAGCTGATCAACGAGTCCGATTTCGTAGCCACGATCGAGGCGCTGCAGGAGATGATCATCTCGACGGGTGTGGCAGCCGCACGAGGATCGACTGCCGCCGCGGTCGAGCAGACGCGTCTGATCCGTCAGCTGCAGATGCTGGAGACCGACAATCGCGCAGCGGTCGAACGCTATCTTGTTGGGGAGATCCGCAACGAGTCGGCCCACGGTCTTGCTCGGCAGGCAGAGCTGTTTGGGGCGAACGCGGCAACCCCTGCGTCGCCGACGGCTCGCAAGCGCGCAGCTCGGGGCCCGCGCAAGCGCTGAGCGCGCGCGCCAGCGTGGTCGAGGTCGTGTCGTCGGAGCAGCGGCCCCACTGGCGCAGCTCGTAGCGGCACGCCTCGACCAGCAAGAGCCAGTTCAAGCGCGGATGGTCTACGGCATACCGGACCACCGCGCCGTCCAACTGGGCGCCTCGAGCGAAGAGCAGCAGCGGATCCCGGCGCAGCCCGAGACACTCGATCAGCGTCCAGCCTGACGTGACGCGGCCGAGGTGGAAGTCTCGGCGCAGAGCTGCGGCGACATCGGAAACATGACGGCTCCCCCGAGGCATTTCGCCGCACGCTGCCACACTCCAGGGTTGTCGCGATAGGGGTGGTTTTCCTGCGTTGATGTGGGGAAGAGAGCTACTAATAGAGGGTGGTTTAGTGACCGTCTGTTGACTGACGGTCCCCTCTCTAGCAAGCTCTCTCTCATGGCAGCAGTACCTCCCCGGTTGGTGATAGAGATAGAGACCTCGGACGGGTGTGACCCCTGTCAACACTCGGGGGAAGTGACCGGCGACAAGCTCGACGCCGACGGGCTCTGGTTCGAGCGCGAGCCCTGCGCCAACTGCAACGGCACGGGTCAGGCGGTGTGCGGCGCGGTCGCCTGCGGTCGCCGAGCGAACCGCGCCGTCGTGATCCGCAGCGTCGTTCGCAGCTGCTGCGACAACCCCGCTTGCGCCCGCGAGGTGGTCAACGCGCTGCTGCGAGAGTGGCTGTGATTATCCGCGGGCCGTGGCCGCCAAGCGAGCCCACCCGACTCGAGCGCGAGCTGCGCGCTTCGCTCGACCGACTCGAACACCTGAGCACGTGCAACGAAGTTCCCGCGGCCCCGGCCGCAGAAAGCAACGAAGTACCCATGTCCGATTCCCTTGCCCGCGTCCCGCCCTCGCAATTCAACATCGCGATCAACTCGCTCACTGAAGCGATGGAGGTCGCGACTCTGCTCAGTAAGAGCGTGTTCGTGCCCGAGTCGTACCGCGGCGACCCCGGCGCCGTGTTCGCGGCGATGATGATGGCCGCCGAGCTGCGGATCGGCATCATGCAGGCGCTGCAGGGGATCGCCGTCATCAACGGCAAGCCCAGCGTGTGGGGCGACCTCGCGCTCGCGCTCTGCCAAGTGCACCCGGAGTTCGACGGCCACGTGGAAGTCATGTCCGCCGACGGCACGGCGGCGCGCTGCACAATGAAGCGCAAGGGTCGGCCCGAGGTCGTGCGCACGTTTACGATGCAGGACGCAGCCGACGCGAAGCTGCTCACGAAGTCGGGCCCTTGGCAGACGGCGCGCAAGCGCATGCTGCAGATGCGCGCGCGTGCGTACGCAATGCGCGACCAGTTCGCCGACGCGCTGCGCGGGATCGGCATCCGCGAGGAGACGCAGGATTACGTCGTCGATGCGATCGTGGCGTCATCCACCGTTGCCAACGACACGGTCACGGCGCCCTCGACGGTCGTCTCTGCGGTGGAGGCTGCCGAGATCAAGGCGGCGCCCTCCAAGCCGCAGCCGGTGGCTGCACCCGCCCCGGCCCTGACCGCGCAGGCCGTAGTCGTGCAGCAGCGCGCCGCCGACGGCGCCTTCGTCATCCCCAACGGCAAGAACAAGAACCGGAAAATGGGCGACATGATCGACGAGGCGATTCGCTGGTACGCGGACGAATGCAAGGACGGCACGATCAAGGCCGCCGCGACCGAGGTTCGGCTGGCGCGCATCGCCGCGGGTCAGTGGTCGCTCGAGTTGCCCGGCGGCTACGCCGCGGCGACCGGCGCCGTTGCACGTGCTCAGGCTGCCGTCGAAGCGAGTGGCTACGACCCCGAGACTGGCGAGGTGACGCTGTGATCGACACGACAACTATCCCCCTGCGCTCGCACGTGCTGACCAAGATGTCGGCGCCGTGTGTTGCACGTGCTGCGCTCGTCGGCGACGAGGACGAGCCGAGCGCGAACATGGACAAGGGCTCAACGACTCACGCGCTCTGCTTCAACACGCAGACCGTGGTCGTCTACCCGGGCGCGGCGCGCAAGGGCAAGGAGTGGGACAAGTTCGCCGAGGAGCACGACGGCTGCCGGATCGTGCTGCGCGGCGAGTACGAGCTGGCGTCGCGCATGAGCGAAGCCGTCCGCCGGCATCCGCTCGCGCGCCGCCTGCTCGAGAACGCGGCCCTCGAGCAGACGCGCTTGTTCCAGCTCGACGGCCGACTCTGCCGCGGCACGCCGGACATCGTCGGGCCGGACTACATCGCCGATCTCAAGACCGGGCGCAGCGCGGACCCGCGCCGCTTCCGCTACCACGCGCGCGACTATCACTATGACTGCTCGCTGGCTTGGTACATGAAGGCCGTCCCGACCGCGACTCGGGCGTTCATTATCTGCGTCGAGAAAACCAAGCCGTACCCCGTGAGCGTGTTCGCCGTGAACGCGCGCACGCTGGCGCAGGGCGACGCGTACAACATGGACGCGTTCGCGCGCTTCCGCGCCTGCGAGCAAGCCAACCACTGGCCCGAGTACAGCGACCAGATTATCGAGCTCGACGTGCCCGAGCGCTCCGCCGCGTGGGCCGGATACACTGAGGCGGAGGCGGCCTAACAGGTGTTGCACGTGCTGGCGTTCGCGCGCCGCCGGGGCCTGAAAACAGGGGGCTTTCACGTGAAACCAGGTTTTTTGACATCGTCAGAACTATGTGAGAGTGCTCTGCATCAAACGCTCACGGCGCGCCCTTCCGAGCCGTGAGCCACGCGCGCAGGCTCGCGATGTAGCTCTCGCTGGGCTTCGCCGTGCAGAGCATGTGAAACACGTGCCGGCTGTCCGAGAAGTGCGTGTTGGTCGACGCCGCGCGCCCAACGCCGATCGACGTGCAGTTGTTCCCCAGTGCACTGATGTTTGGGGTCTGAAACAGAGTCCCGTTGTCGCGACAGTTCGCGTTCGTGCCGTCGTTCCAAGCCTCTATGGTGTGGACCGCCGTGTCGGCCACGAGCGTCGCCGAAAGGCTGCCGCCCGAAAACGCCCACGCGAGCGCGCTGCCGGCGTTGCGGTAGAGCACGTAGTGCGGATCGGCGACGGCAACGACGCCCAACCCGAAGATCGCCCACGTGGCGCCGGGCGGCGTCGAACTCAGCCGTACGCAGCTTATCGAGTACGGCCTGGACGTCGAAGGGATCGCCGTGACCGCGGTGTTGGCGACGCACTTGCTGCCGGCGGTCGCGCACTGCACGACGGGGCCGTTGTTGAAGTTGCTGTCCGTTACGTAGGCCGGGCGCGCTGGCGCGGATGGCGCCGTTAGAACGATGCCAAGCTTCTGGCCCGTCCAAGTGTCCACGGCGCCGCCGACGGTGACGATGCCGAGCTCGGCATCCCAATACTCATAAGTGAGCGGGTCGAGCGGAGGCCGCACGCTGTAGCGCGGGTTGCGCTGCTGCTGGTAACGCAGCGGCCGGCGCAGCGCGCGACGGATGATGATCTGGTCGCCGCGCGGCATTCAGCCCCCCGATCGGTACCAGTAGATGGAGCCGTCTGTGGCGTCGCGAATCGCGGTGAAGTGCGTGTCCTCGTTGCCCTCGCACCACCACTCCTCGGCAACGCCAGCGCGCAGCAGATAGTCGCTCGAGGTGGCCGCCGCGACGCTCGCCCTGCCGAAGCGGATGTGTGCGTCCTGCGTCGCCGCAAACGTGAAATAGGCGCCGCTGCCATTGACCTCGAGCCCGAGCGAGGTCGCCGCAGTGCTGGCGCTTGCGCTCGCGGTCTTGGTGACGGCGCGATTGGGGCTCGAGGTTGCAGTTCCGGATCCGTGTGGTGGTCGGCGGGCCACCGCTTCGCTGAATGCTTTCGTCATGTGTCTTTCCCCTCGGTCCGCCGTGCAACACCAGGGGGTGTGTCACGTGAAACCAGGTTTTTTGACACGCGCCGCCGCACGTGCGATTGCTCTGCATCAAAGGCTTTTAGTCGGGTGACATAACCTCATTGTCGTTTGGTCTGGGCCTGCAGCGCGCGCTTTACGGTCGCGCTGTAGACGCTGTCGTGCTCGAGCTTCGCCATCAGAGCGGCGACTGCTTGGGGCCCTCCGGCAACTGCTTTCTCCCACGCGCCGCGATACCCGCCGAGCGCCGCGGGGTTGGTTGCGAGCAGCTGCTTGGCAGCGTCGGCGGTCAGGTGGCCGCGACTCTCGCCGTCGCTGCGCTTGCGATCCTCTGCCGAGGCGGTCGCCATGGCAGCAGCCGCCTTGCGGCCAGCGTATCCGCCTGCGCTCGCGCCGGCCGGGTCCGTGAGCGTCGGCGCTTTCTTGAGCAGCTTGCCCGCGCCCTCGGCGGCGACGGACAGCCCGTGCTCGAGCTTCGCCTCAATCGCGCGCGGTCGCGCCTTGGCCAGCGCTGCCGCAACCATGCCGGGCAGCCCGCCGCCACTGGCTGCGAGCGTGCCCAGATCGATCGGCTGCTTGCCGTGGCCCTGCCAGTAGCGCGCCGCCGCGGGCTGCTGGATCGACTTGGCGTTGCCGATCCGCGTCTGGACGTTATTCCACGGCTCCAAGAGGTCGGGCGCTTGCGCGCCGAGCGACTCCTTGACGCTCTCGCGGAACTTGCCGCCAAACAGCCGGTTGACCGCCGAGGTCATGGAGTCGTCGCGCGAGCCGCCGGGCTGCTCCCACTGCACGTGGCTGTCGTATTGCTGCTTTGCGTTGATGGCATCGGCGATCGGGATCACGTCGCGGTCGACCATCTCCGAGCCGGGGATCGGGCCGCCAGCCATCTCGATCCCCTCTCTGCCGTAGATCGGGGCGCCCGCGAGTTCGACTGCGCTGAGCGCGCTCGGCGCGCTCGGCAACTTCTCACTGATGCGCGCGGTGCCGTACCCCGGGATCGCTTCGGGGTTGTCGAGCACCTTTTCATGCAGGTTCGCGTCGCGAGGAAAGATGCGCGACCGATCCTTGGGGATCTTGAGTTCGCCGTGCACGTCGGTCGGCGACTTGCGCACGACCGGCAGCGCCTCTTGCTCGCCTCGAGCCCAGTGCAGGCGGCGCTCGGCCGCGCTCTCAAGCGCCGCCGTGACAGCCCTGCGAGACTCGCCCGCAGCCTCGAGCTGCGCGTCTTCCTCCATACGCGCGATCTGGGCGCGCTTGCGCGCTGACGTAAGCTCGTTGCGCTGCTTCGCGATGTCGGCGAGCACTTCGTCTCTGGTGGAGAGCGCCGGCTGCTGCGCCTGAGCTCCCGCCTCCGCGAGCTCGGCGCCCTTTTTCGCGAGCGGAACCTGGCCCTCGATACGAGTGGCGCCCGCGCGCTTCTTGGCTGCGGCAAGCAGCCGCTTCTGCGCCGTGATGGTCGCGAGCGCTTCCTTGGCCGCGTCGGGGTCGAGCTTGCGAGCCTGGATCTCCGCCTCGGCGAGCTCGGCCGCCTTGTTGGCGAACACTAGATCCTGCTGCTCCATGCGCGTCGCGCCCGCCTGCTTCTTGGTCGTCGCGAGCTGCCGCTTGCCGCTCGCCACCTCGGCGCGCGCAGCCTTGCGCGGGTCGGCGCCCTGCAGTGCGGCGGCCTCTGTGTCCGCGAGCTCGGCGTCTTTCTTGGCGAACGAGAGATCCTCCTCGGCGCGCGCCTTACGCGCCCGCGTCTTGAAGTGCGAGAAGAGCGCGTCGGCAAGATGGTCGCCCTCGGTCGCGGCGTCGTCGCGCACCGACGGCGTGCCGTAGCGCTCGATCATGTCGGCCACGGACTGCGGAAGCGTCGGGTGACCGGCCGACTCAGCGGACGGGGTCGCGGACGAGGCCAGCTCGTGCATGAGCTGCGTGTTGGTCGCGCCGGGCACGTTGCCGGCGACCTTGACGCGTTTTTTCTCGGGCTCGGTCACGCGCCGCAGCGCGCGCATGCTGTCCTTGAACCAGTCTTGGCCAGCGCCCGCGCCCGTCTTCCGCTCGCCGTAGTTGACGTTTTCCACCTGCGGCTTGCGGCGATACTCGGGCTCCATCCTGCCCGTGGGCTCGCGCTTCGCGAACGGACTGCCCGGCGCCTCGAGCACGAGCTTGCCCTCGGCGTCGCGCACCGTTCGCATCTCGGGAACCATCTTGCCCGTGGCTTCCGCGAAGTCGCGCGGCGCCTCGACGACATAGCGCCCCTTGAATAGCTCGCCGATGACCGGCGTGTTGCTCACCCCGCCGACCCGCGAGAGCACGCCAGCCTCGACCTCCTCCGGATTGAGATAGTCGGTCGACAGATAAACGCTGTCGTGCTGGCGCGCGGGATCGACGTGGTAATAATCGGACTCGACGACGCGCGTCTTCTCGCCGAGGCGCTTGGCCTCGGCCTCAAGCTTCGTAGCGAGCTTACCGCTCTCGCTCGGGAACTCAGCGTGACTAGCCTTCGCCTCGTCCAGAACCTCGTTGATGATCTTGCGCGAGGGCACCGTGACGCCGCGCTCGGTCGCCTCGTTGATCACGCCCTGGCGCACGGGCAGCGCAGCATCCTCGACCGCCTTCGCGCGCCTCATCACGGTGCCGGTGCCCGGCACGCCGCGCATGAGGCCCTCGTCGTGCATGAACTGCCCGAGTTCCTGAACGCGCTCGACGCCGTCGCGGCTGTTACCGGCGAGCGCGCCGAACTCGGGCCCGCTCATGACGTGCTGCACGTTGCTCGTGTTGCGCGCGCGACGCGCCGCCGGGGCGACGGTGCCCTCGAGCCCTTCGCCGATCGCTTGCGCGCCGCGACCGCCAACTACGAACGGCAGGCCCGCCGCTAACCCGAGCGTGCCGCCCTGCAGCGCCTTGTCGGCAGCCTCGCCGAGGCTCTGCGGATCGCTGTAGCCGACGTTTGCGAGCGCGCCTTGACCCGCGCCAAGCGCGAGCGCTGCGCGACCAGATGCAGCACCCGGAACCAGCGCGGACGACAGCGCGCCCACGCCGATCTCGGTCGCAAGCGTGCTTTTGGGCGAGCGCTCCTTGGCCACCTCGACGCGATCCCGGAAGCGCTGGCCCGCGTGCGGGTCGTCCATGAGCTGGCCGGCGGCGCCGACCACGCTATCGCCGAAGCCCAACCAAGCGGCCTGCGATCCGGCTGCCGCGTCGTCGCGCAGCGTGCGCGAGAGTGAGTCTTCCTCCGGCGCCTCGCGCTTGATGCTGCCGGGCACGTAGAGCTGAAAACGCTCGTCACTCTCGAGCGGATCGCCCGCCTGCGCGTACTTGTCGAAAACGGCGCTCGCGTCTTCGCCGCGCGCGACACGCGCCTGCGCGTCCGCGTTCGCCTGCATGCGCTCGAGGCCGCCGCGCGTGCCCTCGCTGCGCGCCGCGCGCTCTGCGCGGTCGCGCATGACCGGCTGCCCCGAGTACGACTTATCAAAGTAACGCGCGTCGCTCTCGAGCGGATAGCCCTCGGACGCAGCCGCGTCGTACATGGCCCGCGTCTCGGGGCTCGGCTTGCCGTAGACCATCGCCTCGAGCCGGGCGCGCTCGAGCGCCGTTTCGTTGCGCTTCTTGCGTTCGAGCGCCTGCGGCGACGAATCGCCGAGGCGATACGCGGCGACCTCGGGCATGGCGCGCAGCGTCTCGGAGTCGTCGAGATTGCGGAACACCGCCTCTGGTGTTCCGACCGTCATCTCGGCCTCGGGCACGTTCGCCACCTCGGGCGCCTCTTGAGCCGAGCGCAGAATCGTGTCGAAGTCGTCCTGCGGCGCGGGCGTAGCGGGGCTCGCGCCCTCGGCCGACTGCATGATCGAGTCGAACTCGTCGTCCTCGTCGCGACGCTTGGGCTCGCCCACTTAGCCCTCGACCTTCCAACCGGCAGCCGTCAACGCCTCGGCCTGCTTGTCGGTCATTGCCGCCTCGCGCACCTGCGAGCCCTTGGTCGCCCTGCGCATGCGCGCGCCGGCAGCAGGCGCCGCCGTTGGCGGCGTGACCGGCAGAGCTGGCGTCGCCCTGACGCCGGGGCCGCCCGTGGTCCCGAGGGGCAACTGCGTCGCCTCTAGTATCTCTTTCTCGGTCGGCGGCGTGGTCGGGGTTGCAGCGGGGCGCTGACGGCGGGGCGCAGCCCCCGGGGCTGCAGCTGGCGGCTGCGCGAGCGCGGTCTGCCGCGTGCCGTCGATGGCCGCGCCCTCGCGCGCGACGGGCTTCTTGGCGTTCGCCTGCGCCTGCTCGGGCGTGAGGCCCAAGTACATGTCGGGGTCGTCCGTAACGCCGGCGTTGAAAAGGATCTCACGGGCCGTGGGGTTGTTGGTTGCCGCGGCGCGCAACTGTCGCTGCACCAGCCGATCCATCACGTTGTAAGCAGCCTGGATCTGCTCGGCCGACGCCGTCTTGCCCATGCCGGCCTGCAGGTCGAACTTCTCCGCCTCCGTCGCGCTGATCGCCGCGCCGGTCTGCTTACGAGACCAGATCTCCAAGACCATCTGCTTGGCCTGCCAGGGCTCGAGGCGCGCGGGGTCGATGCCGCGCGCAGCAATGTCGTTTTTGAATCGCTCGGCGAAGTCTTTGGGCGCGGCGCCGCCGGCTTGGTTGATCTCGTTGATCAGACCGCCGATGGCCAGCTCGTGCTCGTTGTCTTTCTGGTACGCGCGCGCCTGATCCCAACGGAAGCGACGCTCCTTGTAGTCGCCTTGGCCCTCTTGCGTGCCGGCCGCGCTCTCGCGGGCCTTGGTGCGCACGTTCGGGATCGTGGCGGCGTAGACCTGCGAGGCCTCGCTCGCCTTGTCTGCAGATGTTTGCGGCGCGTACGCGTGCTCGACGTCCAGCTTCGCGCCCGTGGTCGCCGCCGTCTTGTCGGCCGCGGCCTGCGCGAGCTGCGGCGCCTGCGCGATCGTCGACTGCTCGCGCAGCTGCGGCGCGGCGACCCTCGCCGTATCCATGCTCATGCCGCCGAGCGTCGCCAGAATGTTTTCGGGCACGCCGAGCTCGCGCTGCAGCTCGATATACTGCGCGATCTGCTCGCCGTTGGCGCCCTTGGAAATCAGATCCTTTAGTTTTGCCTTTTGCGTCTCGAGCAGGCGCGCCTCGCGGTCGCCCTGCATCTGCAGGCGCTGGGCGCCCTGCTCGAGTGCGAGCGCGCGCAGCTCGAGCTCGCGCGGGTCGCGGCCCTGGTTGCCACGATTCAGCGAGTTGATCTGCGCTACGCGGTAATCCTCGGACAGCTGGTTCTCGCGCCGCTTGCCGCGCTGCTCATACGCCTTTTGCAGGATCTGCCCCGTGCCGCGCCCCTGGTTGAGCGCCACGTCAGCAAGCGCAGCCCACATCGCGCCCTCGTCGCCGGAGAACGGACCGCCGCCCTCGGCTGCAGGAGCCTTGTAGAGTTCCGGTTGGGCTGCGGCACCGTGCAGCGTGACGCCGGGCGCGCCGGGCCGCGTAGGTACTGGTTGCGCCGCAGCCGTCGGCGGCGGCTCGGGCGGTGGCGCGGCGGGTTGCTGCACCGGCGGTGGTTGCACCGGCGGCGGAGCCGCGCCCGAAAGCTCGCCGATAAGCGCATTGAACTTCGCCTCGTCGTCGTCGCTGTCCTGCTCGAGTTCGTATGGATACAGGGCCATGGCTTACCCGAACAGCCAACCAAAGAGAGAGGGCGACTTCTTGCCGGCGATGGCTGCGGCTTCGCGCGCCGACTCGTCGCCTGCTTTGGCTTTGACCGCGTCTGCGACTTGCCCCTGATCGGCGCGGTTGCCGCCGGTGTACAGACCGCCGTAGTCCATCGTCGCGTTCGTGACGTCTTTCTGGCGGTCAAACGCGTTCTTGGCGTAGTTGTCGTGCGCGCTGAACGTGTCGCCCCACATGGATTGTTTGTCGGTCGCGCCCTTGTAGCGCGCGCCGATCATGTCCTCGTAGTTGCCGAAGACGTTCTCCTTGCGGTCGCCGACGCCCTTGTTGACGCCGGTCGTCGCGTCGAGGCCCTCTTTGGTGCGCAGGGCCTCCTGCTGGTGTTTCCACTGACCGAACGCGCCGGACTGCTCGGCGTTGAAGCGGCTCATGATGTCCTCGGCGTTGCGCGCTTCGCCGCCGACGCGGCCGTAGCCCTCGAGCGCCGTCATGCTGCGGTCGACCGCAGCCTTCTGCATGCCGAGGTCGGCGAGCACGCGATCCTGCCCGATCTGCTGCTGTGCTCCGAGCATGTTGGACAGCTCGGCGCCCGAGCTGCGCAGGCCGCGCGCGGCGAGGTCGCCCATTACAGCGTCGCGCGCGCTGCGCGTCTGCTGCTCGGCAGTGCGGCGCGCTTTCTCGCCCATGAAGCGCTCGGCTCCGGTGATCTCGGGCGACGTCAGCGCCTTGTACTTCGCGATCGCGTCCGCCTGCGCGTCGTAGCCACCGCCGCCGCTCTGCGCGTTCTGCCACTGCATGCCGCGCAGGGCGGAGATCTGGTCCGCGTTCTGGCCCTGGTACTTCGCGAGCGCGTCGAGGTCGCTCGTGTTGAGCCCCTCCATCTCGCCCGCGTACTTGCCGTAGCCCGTGCCGAGGTCGCCGAGCGCCGTGTCGATCTCGTTGACGGCCGTCTGCGTTGCCGCGTTGCGCGACGCGCCAATATCGCCCTCGAGACGGTTGGCGGAATAGGCGGCGTTGCCGAGCGCGTCGAGACTCGGCGCGACGTTGCCCTCGAGAAAACCCTTGTTCTGCGCCGCGGTCTGCTTCTGCAGCCTGATCAGCTCGTCGAGATCGGTGCTACCCGATCCTTGCTGCCCGGGGTTTGCCATTCTATCCCATGCCTCCGGGAGACCCACTTAGCCCACCACTGCGAAGTCGAACCGATAGGCCGCGCCCGTGCCCACCGTGAGCCCGGAAACCTTCTGCACGATCACGCGCGACTGCGGCCCGTCCCATATGAACGGGCAGACGCCGCCGGCAATAAGCGCAGTCGTCAGCGCGAGCACCTGGCGCACGCGCACGCAGACGACGCCGATCGGCTCGTCCTCGAGCGAGATGTAGAGCGGCTCGGTGTAAAGCGCGTCAAACCGCGGCACCCGCAGCCAGCGCAGCGTGCCGCGCATGTAGTCGTCCACGTCGCGCATGTTCTCGGAGATGCCAGGATCCTCGAACGTGCTCTTGCGGATGCCGGGCGCGCGGTCAGCTCTCATCTGAACACCTGTTGGTCAGAGAGAATCTCGAACCGCAACGACAGGCCGTAGAACTGCGTCAGCGGCTTGGGATCGCCGCCGGTGTTGGTGGCGTAGCCGGGCGCGAGCGTGTGGCCGATGGCCGGCGCGCTGCGCGGCACTCCGCAGATGCCGCGCGCATCGTTGGGGCGCTCGTGGAAGTTGATCGCCGTGGACGTGCTCGACCCGTTGAATCGGGGCGTTACGTTTGTGGCGCTGAGTTCGTCCGCGACCGAGGCCTCGAAAAGTAGGGTCATATCGATCCACTGCTTGGCGGTCATGGGATCGCCAGCGCTGATCGCTTGGAAGTCTACGAAGGTCTCGATCGTGGCCAGGGTGTCGCCCGGCACGAAGTAATAGAGAAAGTTCTGATCGAACACGTCCTCGTTGGCGAGCGCGAAAACCATGCTGTGCAGAAAGTCGACGAAGCCGAACACGCGCGCGAAGGGCGCGAAGACGTTGGGCCCGTCGCACGTCGTGAAGGCTTGGGCCCGAACGCTGTAGATAAAAAACTCGACGTCCTCGCCGTCGGCGTCGCGCGCAAAAACCCAGACCTCGTCATTCTCGTCGTCGGCCTCCAGGAAGTAGTCGACGGCGGCGTCTGGCTCCATGCGCGCAGGAGGCAGAATGTCGCCGATGATCCCGGTGCTCAGCTCGCGCGCGCCACTGTCCGTCACCTCGACGAGGCCGCGGTTCGTGTGGGAGAAAACCTGATCGCGCAGCACGGTGTATGCGAGCGGCGAAGCGAGCACGAGCGTTCGATCGATGAGGTCAACGCGCCACTGCGCGCCGACGCCACTCGAGCGCGTGGCATAGCCGGTCAGGCGATAGAGCCCGTCACTGGTATGAAACCAAAGCGCGTCACGCGTCGCGACCGATGCGTAAATCTCGCCGTAGCCGATCGATGTCGAGTTGGGTGGCGCGACGGCCTCGGGCTGGTCGATCCAGCTCCATGTCGTGAGGTTGGGCTCGCGCGTGCGCTCGATCGTCTTGACGGTCTCAGTGAGCTGCGGAATCGGCGGGTCGTAGTTCTCGCCATGAGTGCCGCGCACGGTGACCGTGGCGATCGGGAACTGCTGCGGCCCGAGCGCCATGCGCTGATTGAAAATCGTGCTGCCCGGCGTCTCTTCGTATGTGACGGTCGGCTCTGTAACGATCGTGTACGACAGCGGCGGAGGCTCGCCCGCGATGTCCGAGGCGCCCGCGCACAGCTGCCGCAGGAGACTGGCGAGGCTCGCGATCGGAAACTCGACGCCGTCCAACTCGAGCACGTCCACGGCGCTAAAGGTTTTGACGCCGCTTAGCGTGGCCGGGACACTCATTGTGATCGACGTGGCGCCCACCGAGACCACGCGCGCGGACCCCGACGCGGTGGGGAAGGCGGTTCCGGTCAGGTATTGCCCCGGCACGACTCCGACGAGATCGGCCGCCGTGATCGCCGTGATGATCGTGGGGTTGACGCCCGCGTTGAAGGTGCCGCTGATAGAGCGCGCGCCGACGCCGTGCTCTCGCGACTCCGCGGTCGTCAGGTTGCCGAAGCCGCCGGGCCAGCTCACAACCCAAAGCGGCGGATAGGTCAGGTTGGAGTAGAACGCGCAGCCCTTGAATGTCGCGCAGCTCATGGCTGCGGGCGGTCGCCTGCGCGGCGCCTGCGCCGCCTCCGCGCCCGGATTCGTGTAGAGCTCCTTGCCCCACGCGGTCTCGCCCGACGTATCCTCGAGCACGGCGTGACCCACGGCGACCTCGGCCGACGTGATGACGTGCGTCTGAACATGATAGAGGACGTTGCCCGAGTTGGTGTCGAGCCCCGCGGTCGGCGAAGCTACCGGCGGCGAGCGGTAGAGCTCGATTTCGTCGCCCGCGCGCACACCGCTACCGCTCGGCGCCCGAGCTGTCGGATCCCAGCGCACGGTCACGGTCGCGCCACTGATGGTCACGGCGAGGTTCTTGACGCGCAGCAGCGGCGCGGGCTCGCTGATCAGGATGTACCCGTCCTCATAGGTCCGCTGCAGCAGACACGAGTAGGTGACCACGTCATTCGGATCGATAGCCTGACCGGCGATGTTGGCCGTGGCGTACAGCAGCGGCTGCGCGAGATTCGCATAGCGGAACATGCGCTCGTCGGTCGTCTGCGGGTCGACGTAGTCCGCAACGATGATGCCGTGATCCCCGTTGACGAGCGTGCGACTGCGAAAGAGGATCGGCGTGATGCAGCCGTGCCCGGCGATCGTGATGCTGTTGAAGGGCGACATGCCCGCAAACGTGTCTTCGAACGTGGCCGTGGTCTGCGTGCCGTCAGGCTCCACCCAGACAATCGCCCAGTCGGCCGGCACGTCGTCCTCGAACACGAGCAGCTGTGCACCGGTAGAGAACAGCCGCTCGGGAGAGTAGGGCCCCGGCGCGCTCGCCAAAGCGGTCGACCTCGGCAGCTGCGTCAGCGTGCCGGGCGAACGCATGTGCACATTGGTCGCCTGCGACAGCGCGCCCGGCGGGTAGACGCCGTATTTGTTAGGCTCGGTGACGAGGCCAAGCGGCTTGACGAGGGTCTCCCTCATCCGCGCCACCCGTAGAAGCCGCGCTGCCCGCGGCCGACCTGCAGCACGGCGCGCGGAGCCTTCAACACCTTGGCCTCGGATTTCACGCGCGAGGTCAGCAGATCGGAGAAGCGTTGAATGTCGGCGTTGACTTGATTCGCCGTCGCGTCCGCTTTCTGCAGCATGTGCAACTCGCTCATGACCTTGACCGCGGCTGCCTTCGCCAGCGTGCGGTGAAAGTCTTCGGGCAGGCAGGGCCACAACGTCTCATCGGCGGTGAACAGCCCGTCTCCGACCACGATCTCGTCGAGCGGGTCGGTCCCGCCGACCGTGAACGTGCCGGTGGTTCCCGCGGTCACGACAAGAAATGCAGGCGCGTTGACCAACGAAAGCTCAGCCCACCCGCTTGTGTGCGCGACGTCGATGACCACGTTGCCCGTCGCCAGGCTGGTGTTGACCGGGTCGACGACGATGGTTCGCGTGGTGGTGTCGACGCTGTCGATCGTTCCGTAGCCGGCCAGCACGAGCCGCGACGGCCGCAGGTAGTAACTGAACCGCAGCGTGTACGCTTGCGAGGGCGTCGGCAGCAGCACCACCTGATCGGAGCGCACGACGTACTTCTTGACCTCGCCCAGTTGCCCAGAGGCGAGCTCGTAAAACTGTGAGTGTGTCTCGCTGACCTCGTCGAGCTTCACGAACTTGCCCGAGCTGTCAGCGATCGACAGGTTCTCGAGGCCGCCGATCACCGCGCGTCGAGGGATCGGATACTTCGCTCTGCCGGCCGTGACCGTGGTATGCGCCTGCTTGAGCCAATAGCCACTGCGCGCCTGCGTGACCGCGCGCGAGAACGTCGTGCGCAGCTCGTCGCTGAGCTCAATCAGCAAGCGCGTGTCTTCGAAGTCTGGGAACTGCGCCGCAGTCCCCATGAACACTTCTTGGCGCACGGCCTCTATGAGCTCGGTCGAGTTCACCGGCGCAGCCTCCGACCGGCACCGGCGAGTTGCAGCTGGCGCTGCTCGGGCGTCAGCTGGTTTGCAGCGTTGATCTCAGCCAACGCGCTCGCCGTGACGTCGTTCGTGCGCGCCGCGATCGGATCCGCTGCGCTCTGCGGCAGCCCTTGCGGCAAGCCCTGCGCCACGGCACCCGCAGCCGGCGCTTGACCGAGCAGGCGCTGCGCTTCCGCCGCTCGATAGTCGAGCAGGTTCTGCGGCACCTTGAACTGCCCGGGCGGAGCGGGCGCGGCTACCGCAGGCGCAGGCGCAGCCTTGGGCGCTGCGGCGGCGGCCTTGTCGCTGAAGTGCCCGACGAGCGAGTTCGCGAGCGCGCCGCCGATTGCTTGGCCCTCCTGCGCCTCGATCGCGTTGCGGCCCACCGTCGCGTCGAGAACGTCGGTGTTGCCGCCGAGACGCTGCGCGTTGCGGCTCATGAGCTCGCCCGCGAGTTGCTTTTTCTGCGCGCCGCTGCCCTGCTTGGCAGCGAGTAGCCCAGCAAGGCCCATGATCCACGGCACCATAGTTGTGTCCCTTCAAGCAGCGACCCCCGGGCGCGCGTGGCGAGCACGCACCCGGGGGTCAAACATCACGCAGGAGTTATGTCGCCCGTGTTCGAGATGCCGGTGAGGATCGCGCAGTGGTACGGGATCTCCATCACGGGGGCCTGATTGCTCATGACGCGCAGCTGGTAGCCCGCGTTGCTGGGCAGCTCGAGGAAAAACCAGTCGTTGGGTCCGTCGCCGCGGAAGGTTACGTCGGTCGAGCCAACGCGCTTCACGACGCCATGCTTGAAAAACATGGCCACGCCCTGCTTCATGAACGTGTGGACGTTCACCTCGATATTGCCAATGGGCGACTTGTAGAGCAGCGACTCGGCGCCCTGACGCTTGACCTCGTCAGTGTTGCCCGTGTAGCGCTGCAACGCGTCGGCCTCCTCGGCGAGCTCGGCGAACGTCATACCGTTGACGTAGAGCGCTCCACCTCCGCGCAGCCCGTTCGGGTAGAGACGCGCGGCCATCTGCAGCAGCTTCGCGCGACCGAGCGGACCACCGACGGCGTACGTCATCGCCTTCCACATCGCGTATGTGGCGGCGTTGATGTTTAGGATCGTGCCCGTGTTCTCGAGCAGCGCCTGCAGCCCGTAGCAGGTCTTGGTGCGCCAACCTGCCGGCACGATCACGTCGTTGGCCGCGACGACCGCGACCGACGCCGTCTTGAACAGCGTCAGACGGGCCTGCGTCGCGTCGATCGCCTGCACCGTGACGCCGGTATCGCGCACGGTGGTCGCGTTGGACTGGTAGATGTCGACGAGGCCGCCGATCATCAGATTCCAGATGCCCGGCGCCCAGCTTGCGCGGGTGAGGTTGATCACCTGCGGAGCCGCGAGGTTTGCGCCGGAGACCGACGCGTTCACGACGCCGATATTGGCCGCAGCAGCTGCCGCGGTGCCGCAACCGTAGAGCAGCGAGAGCTCTCGATAGAACTCCATGCTCTCCATGAGCGACTCGATCTTGAGGTCGAACGCGCGCATGAAAGCGCCGCCGGTCGAGCCTTCGCCCGCGCCGTTGTTCGACTTGAACGCGACGTCATACGGCACGTTGCCGACGAGCGCGAGCGTCGCGCCGTCGAGCTGCGCGTTCTGCAGCACGCTGTCCACGGCAGCGTTGAGTGCGAACGCGGTTCCATCCGTGTTCGCGGTCATGCCGTGTTCCATCCCGACCTTGACCGGGAAGTTGTAGTTTTCACCAGGGCGACGGTCTTGCTGCACGAACTTCGCGAACTTCGCGATCGTGTTGTCAGACGGCAGCGGGTTGATAAAGCTGCCGTACCGTCGCTTGAAGTTTGCCTGCCAGTTGGTTAGCGATGACACCTTGGGGCTCCGGAAACGTTGGGGTTAGAAAACCCGTGCGCTTCGGTTGCCGGTGTTCGCCGTCGCTAGCTGCTTGCCGCTCGCAGCTGCAAGGCTTGCCCAGTGGGTGCCTTGCTACACTGCGGGGGTGCGGTCGCGTCCGTGAGTCGGTCCTACTTGATCACGTGCTGGCAGGCTTTATTTGTTCGAGCACGCTGTCAAGCGGTGGCTCGGGGTGGAGGATTACTCCATAGCCGCAGCGGATCTCGCTCTGCTCGCCGCACTTCATGCACTGCGCCTGCAGTTGCCAGCCGGCGCTGTCCACGAGATCGAGAGCGCTAGTTACAACCCACTTGTGCCGACACTCGAGGTCAGTCATCGATCGCCCCCATTCAGCCGGTCGAGATGTGTGCGGAAGTCTGCGTGTGTCCCGCTTCCCTTGCGCTGCACGGGCTTACCGTTGGCTGCTGGCGTCGCCCTGCGCGGCGAAAGCGGCTGGCCGTTGGTATTGGCGGGGCGCCCCTGCGGCAGACGCTGCGCGATGTCGGCGAGCTGCTCTGCGGTGGCCTGCGCGGCAGCATCCACGGTCTTAGCCGTCAGCTCGCCGCCCTCGTAGAGCGTTTGCAGGTTGCTCGTGAACAGGTCGCGCGCGAGCGGGTAGTCGCCGAGCTTATGCTTGGTGAACGCGCGCGGCACCATCTGGTCGAGCTGGTGACGGATCCGCACCTGATCCTCGCTCGGCTGCGACTGCTGGGCGCGGCGCAGCTGCTCCTCGTGCTGGGCTGCGCGCCGCTCCGCAACTTCGCGGGCCAGTTGGGCCTCCTCGAGCCGCAGCGCGTACTGCTGCGCTTCGGGCGGCAACTCCATCAACTTCAAGCGCTGCTTGCCGATCTCGCGCGCGGCCTCGACGAGTGCCGGGTAGAAGTTGAGCTGTCGAGCCGCCGCCAACAGCGTCTGCGGGTTGTTGAGGTCCTGCAACAGGCGCTCGGCGCCGGACCGCACGGCCTGCGCTTGCTCGCGCATCTGCGTCACCTCGCGCAGCTTGCGCGAATAGTCCGCGTTGCGCTGGTAGCCCTCGGCGAGCTCGGAGATCGGCACGTCGTAGGTCAGGCCGTTGATCTTGACCGGGTGCGTCTTGTTGCGCAGCGATTCGGGCAGCGAGTCGCCCTCGTCGAGTTCGGCCTTTAGCAAACGCAGCTGCTCGAGCTCGTCGGCCTCGCCCGGCTCTTCGGCGGGAGCCTCGGCGTCGACCTCGGGCTCGCCGCCCTCGGCTGCGTTATCGCTTGCCGGCTCGGGCGCGTCCTGGATCTGTACCGGCCTGTCGGGGACCGCGTTGTCGTCGCCGCCGCCGCCGGAGTCTTGGGCAGCGATATGATCGGCAAAACTGCTAGGCGTTGGTGCTGCTGTTTCCATAGATCCTCACGCGACTTGAGACTGCGCCATTCCGCCCTCGGGCGGCTTCGCAGCGCCGGGCAAGCCGATCCCGGAACTGTCCTTGGGTTTCTCTGCCGGCGGCGCGCCCTTGGGCGCGGGCTTGCCTCCGCCGTTGTCGTTTGCGGGCTCTGCGCCCGGGGGCGGACCCATCATCATCTGCATTTCGCCCGACGGCGTGCCTGGCATCGGCGGCGGCGGCGGGATTTTCATCATGGCCGCGAGCAGCGGGTCGAGCGTCATGTACTGCCGCCGGTGCTCCATGATGTGGCCGAGGAATGCTTCCATCGCCTGCGGATCCTCCTGCAGCTGCGCGCTGCGCGCCTCGACCTCGGCGTAGTGCGCCGGCACATGCTTGAACGGGTCGTCAAGCGCGAGCACCTGCACGGGCAGGCCCTGCGCAAGCTGCTCGTTCTCCCAACGGATCCGCATATCGCACGTGCGCGACTGGCGCGTGAACGCTTTGCTCTGGCCAGTGGTGATCAGCTCGATTGCGGGGCCACGCTCCTCGGGCGGCAGGTCTTTGATCTGCTCGAACACCTGCAGGCGCCCGGCAGGGTTACGCAGCAGTGGGTTTGCCGTCTCGACGAGCACGCGGCGGACGCCCTTCAGGTCGTCCTTGGTGAACTCGCGCAGGTACGGGCGCTCGTCGATACCGGCGATCTCTGCGACGAACGGCGCGTCCGCGTAGAGGTGAACCATGTCGAGCTTGAGGTTCGCGCTGCGCGTGCGGTACGCGTCGAGCGAAGCCTGCCGGCCTGACTGGTACTCGATCGCGATCGAGTGGAAGAGCGCCGCCATCTGGCCCGACGAGATGTTGTTGCCGGGGTCGCCGCGCGCAACCGAGTTTAGGCCGCTGATCGACTCGTGGCGCTTGTGCAGATACTCCAAGAACCACTTGGTTGCGTCGGGCATCTCCGCGAACTCGATAGCTCGCGGCATCTCGGACGCCGGGTTTTTGGTCAACACGCGGTGGCCAAGCGCGATCAGGTCGACGTCGTACTTGGTGCCCTCGTCGACAACGATCGTCTGGCGGCCAAACGTCGCGAGGTTCGAGGCCGTGTCGCTGCACAGCTGGTCGATCATCTCGTTGATCGAACAGAGATCCCAGCTGTCGGCGTACCCGAAGGCGGTGGCGAAAAACTTGCCGCTGCACAGCTCGGTGATCGGCGTGCCCTCGGTCACCGGCGCAGGCCGATCCCAAAGCAGCGTGTCGCCGACATAGCCGACGTACCGGCCTTCCGGAATGGACGCACACGCCGGGTGGTAGAAGTGTTTGACGATGCAGTCGTCGGTCGAGAGCGCGTCGGAGTCGAAGCCAAAGAGTTCACTCACCGCGTACTTGTCGATAGAGTCTTGCGTGATGATGTCTTTGGATTGGTCCTTGAATACGGCGGCGATCTCCCACTTGCTGGCGCGCTCGCGCACGAGTTTCCAGCTGTTGGGGTCGCGCGAGTAGGGCTCAGTCACGCACTCCCACGGGTAGAGCACGGTCGTCGTCGGCGCGCCGCTGCGGCGCTGCACGGGCATCTGCGCGGGCTGACCGTCAGACGTAGGAGGCTGGTCGGGCACCGGCTCCATGACCGTGACAATGTCGCCGGCCTCGTAGTCCCACCGATCCCAGCCGTACGCGATGCCGAAAACGCCGTCGACCTCGAGCAGCTCGCGCTCGCGTTCTTCGCCCGAGCTGCGGCGATAGATGTAGTTGACGATCTGATCCGAGATCTCAACCTGAGCGAGCGAGGCGTAGTCAGTGTTGACGGCCATGCACTTGAACGAGGGCCGCTCGCCCATGGCGATCGTGTTCTGCTGCTTGATAAAGCTGCGAACCTCATTGATCCGGAAGCGTATGAACTCCGCCTCGGGGCCGACGAAGGCGACCTGTTGGGTGGCGAAGTCGCCGAGGGCGGCAGGGTCGAGCCCGTAGTATTGCGCGTAGGCGACGCGCCACATGGTCATCAGACCGCGGCGCTCGCAGGCTTCGAAAAAGTTTTGTTCCTTGGATTTCAGCGCGTCGATCAGCTGGCGGCCAGTTTTCTTGGCCCAGTAGATTTCAGCGCCGTTCTCGTCCGTCTCGAAGTCGTCGGCAGGCTGCCCAAGCTCAGCCGGCGCTTCTTGTCCGTCCATCTCACGCAAACCCCAGTCGCAGGATCCCCTCCCGCGGGTAGAACTTGATCGCGGCAGGAATGCACTTCTTGCCGAGCTGCTCCAAGAAGCCGGCGAGGTTGAGCTCGCCCTCGTTGCCCTCGCGCGCGGGCGTCCAGTAGTCGACGCAGCGCACGGGCTCGGCCTCCTGAACCTCGCGCGCCAAGTCGGCGACCGGCGTGTACATCGGCACGCGGATCCCCTGCGGATCCACGCGCAGCGAGACGGCCTGCGTGCGCTCGTCGTTGCGCCGCAGCGCGATCACGGTGTGCTTATCGGTCAGGCGGTCGAGCCGCAGGTCGGTCACGATCCGCGCCGCGGTGCCCGGGTAGAGCTGTGAGAGGTAATGCTTGGCAGCCTTTTTCTCGTAGTCGTCGTTGACCATCAGAAAATAGGTCGTGTCGGCCAGCTGCACCGGCACGATCTTTTTTGGCTCTGCCACTGCGGGCTGTACTTGTGTCATCGGCTAAACTGACTCCTCCGGGGCTGGCCTTGTCCGGCCAGCACGCCCGCTTGCTGCGCGCGCAGCGTGGAAATGTTCTCGTCGACCTCTTTGGCGAGGTTCTCGATCGCGCGCCGACCCACCTCGACGCGCGCGTCGGTCGCCATGAGGCGCCGGTCGAGGTTTTCCTCGAACTCGACCTGTCGCTTGCGCAGCGCCGAACTCGAGTGGTCGGAGATCCAGCGCTTGCCGAGCTCGAGCAGCACAAGTGCCCAGACCGCCATCGCACACGCGAGTGAAGCTGCCGATAGTGCGATGGCGGTCATGGAGTTCATGCCGGCGTCCCGAACATTTTCTTGAACTGCTCGACGGTTCGCCGCGCCGGCGCGCTGAGCTGGAAATCCGCGCTTGGCCTGAGCGCCGTCTGCCCGTGCTCGATCCCCGGCTGCACCGGGAACTTGTACGGGCTGGGCGGCACCTGCACCGGCTGTGTATCCGTTACCGGCACCAGGAAGCGCTCGACGATCTGCCGCTCGGTGAAGCCTTCGGACCGCAGCCGGTTGTACTCGCCGAGGCCAGCGCAGAACTTGGCCTCGTCGCCCTCTTTCCAGAGACGACGAGCCGCATTCCACTGCAGCACGCGCGTGCGCTCGAGCTGGTCGAGGCCGCCGCGCTTCGCGATGTCGAGGTTGTTCCCGCACCAGCGATCGAGGATCCGCACGACCATCTCCGGCTCGACCTCGGACGGAATCGGCTGGTTGCGGTGCACGTAGGCCGCGATCGTGTCGCTGATCAGCCGGTCGGCATGCTCTGCCGCCGACGGATGCAGCGCTTGCTGAGCCTGTCGGTGCCGCTCCTCGGCGCGGTACTCGTCGCAGCGGTGGGTGTAGCGCAGACGGCACGCGTCCTCGTCGTGCGAGACGTGGTCGACGTTCTCGTCGCACCACTCGCACCAGACCTTGCAGCTGCAGCGCACGTGCCCGCAGTCGGTGCAGGTCTCGTCGTCGTCGCGGCCGTATAGCGCGTTGAGCTGGTCGCGCGTGCACACGGTTCCGCCAACACGCCAGCGTTCATGACCCTCGGCCGTCAGCCCCATGTACTCGCGCACGGGCTCAACAGGCTTCACGGCCTTGTAGGCGCGGTGGACGTAGCCGCGCGCGCGTGCGCGGGCCTGATCCCACGAGGTCATTTTCGCGCCTCCGGCTCCGGGTCAGGCTCCGGCGGAAAGACCGGCAGTGTTCCCATGACGGGCCTCGTCAGAATCGCGAGCGCCGCGTTGTAAAAGCCGTCTTGCTCGTGTTTGGTGCGGTTCTCCCACGGCTCCATGGGCCGCGCGTCGCGCGGATCACGAAAGCCGTGATGTGCCGCGTACGCCAAATAACCGCGCTTGGCCGCGTCCAGCACCACCGGATCGATGGCCGTGGTCTCGATCACCGGCGGCAACGGGTTTGCCGCTCCGCGCGGCAGGTCGTCGCGCTTGGGGTCACGTGCCACCGACTCCACTGCTGCGTCTTTGCTCTTCGCCATAGAGCCTATCTCCATCTCGTTCGTTGCCGGCCTTGCCCGAGCACCGAGTTCAGTGCGCGAACCGTGTCTTTCTCTGCTCGCGTGTGCCACGGCAGAATCACTATCTTGTCCGCGCTGCCGACTGGCATGCCCGGCGGATAGGGATTCAACGTGCGGATCACGTTTCGCCACAGATAGATTAGTGCGGCGACGCAGTCCAGATGCCCCAAGGCATCAGTTCTCTCCCACTCTGTGCGCGCGTCGTTCCACATGCCGCGCTTCAATTGGATGGCTAAAGGTCCCGAGTCGGCCACGATCTC